>Ga0335078_10000056_pt1 | contig 210760 bp, 217 predicted proteins | sample Lox_Sample_32_FD_206711 | JGI IMG/M metagenome (GOLD analysis project Ga0335078, IMG submission 206711) | Soil microbial communities from Loxahatchee National Wildlife Refuge, Florida, United States - Lox_Sample_3.2 | ecosystem: Environmental > Terrestrial > Soil > Wetlands | place: USA... | reverse complement strand
ACAACCACGACGGCACCTACACCGCCACCGTCACCAGCCCGACCACGACCGGCTCCGGCGTCTTCGTCGCCACCCTCGGCGGCAACCCGGTCAAGTCCGGCACCGCCTCCCAGACCCAGGCCACCGTCACCTACGTTCCGGGTCCGATCTCGGCGGCGACCTCGACGATCACGGCCGCCCCGTCGTCGATCACCGCCGACGGTGTCAGCACGACGACGATCACGGTCCACGCGAAGGATGCGAACGGCAACGCCCTGGGAAGCGGCGGCTCGACGATCAAGCTCTCGACGAGCGACGGAACCTTCCCCTCGTCCTGCACGAGCGACTGCGTCGCGACCGACAACGGCGACGGCACCTACTCGCTGACGCTGACCTCCTCGACGGTCGCGCATGCGGTCACGGTGAGCGGCAAGGTCGGCTCGACGCCGATGACGAACACGGCGACGGTGACGTTCACGCCGGGTCCGGCGGTGGCGGCCGAGTCGACGCTGACGCCGACCAGCTCCTCGATCACCGCCGACGGCTCCTCGACGAAGGTGCTGACCGTCCAGGCCGTCGACGCCAACGGCAACGACCTGACGAGCGGCGGCGCCACCGTCACGATCACCAACCAGTCGGGCACCGGCACGATCGGCAGCGTCACCGACAACGGCAACGGCACCTACAGCGCCACCGTCACCAGCCCGACCACGACCGGCTCCGGCGTCTTCGTCGCCACCCTCGGCGGCAACCCGGTCAAGTCCGGCACCGGCAGCCAGACCCAGGCAACCGTCACCTACACCCCGGGCGCGGCCGTCGCCGCCCAGTCGACGCTGACGCCGGGCTCGTCCTCGATCACCGCCGACGGCTCCTCGACCCAGGTCCTCACCGTCCAGGCGAAGGATGCGAACGGCAACGACCTGACGAGCGGCGGCGCCACCGTCACGATCACCAACCAGTCGGGCACCGGCACGATCGGCTCGGTCACCGACAACGGCGACGGCACCTACACCGCCACCGTCACCAGCCCGACCACGACCGGCTCCGGCGTCTTCGTCGCCACCCTCGGCGGCCAGCCGGTCAAGTCCGGCACCGGCAGCCAGACCCAGGCAACCGTCACCTACACCCCAGGCGCGGCCGTCGCCGCCCAGTCGACGCTGACGCCGGGCTCGTCCTCGATCACCGCCGACGGCTCCTCGACCCAGGTCCTCACCGTCCAGGCGAAGGATGCGAACGGCAACGACCTGACCACGGGCGGCGCCACCGTCACGATCACCAACCAGTCGGGCACCGGCACGATCGGCAGCGTCACCGACAACCACGACGGCACCTACACCGCCACCGTCACCAGCCCGACCACGACCGGCTCCGGCGTCTTCGTCGCCACCCTCGGCGGCAACCCGGTCAAGTCCGGCACCGCCTCCCAGACCCAGGCAACCGTCACCTACACCCCAGGCGCGACGACCGCGCTCCAGGTGACGACGAGCGCCAACACGCCGCAGACGGCCGGCTTCGCCTTCGACGTCACCGTGACCGCGGTCGACCAGCACGGCAACACGACTCCGAGCTACACCGGCACGGTCAAGGTCACGAGCTCCGACGGGCAGGCCGTCCTGCCCTCCGGCAACTACACCTTCGTGAGCGGCGACCACGGCGTCCACACCTTCACCTCCGGCGTCACGCTCAAGACCGCGGGCAGCCAGACGGTGACGGCGACCGACCAGACGACCTCGTCGATCCACGGCAGCGCGAACGTCACGGTCGGCCCGGACGGCGAGAGCGCGAGCAACTCGACCGTGATCGCGTCGAGCCCGACGACGAGCACAGACTCCGGCAACACGAACACGATCACCGTCACCGTCGAGGACGCCTACGGGAACCTGATCTCGGGCGCGCACGTCGACCTCTCGGCGAGCCCGGCGCACGGCACGATCTCACCCGCCCTCGGCCAGTCGACCAACGGCTCCGGCGTGGCGACGTTCACGGTGTCCGACACGACCGCGGAGTCGCTCGTCTACAGCGCGACGGCGGCCGGCACGCTGATCAACCAGACGGCGGGCGTCACGTACACCGCCGGCACCCCGACGCAGCTCGCTTTCCTGGTGCAGCCGACGAGCGTGGGCGCGAATCAGACGATCATCCCGTCGCCGAAGGTCGAGATCCTCGACGCGCAGGGCAACCTGACCTCGTCGACCGCGAACGTCACGCTCGCCGTGCACATCGGCAGCCCGGGACTGCTCCTCGGCACGCTCACAGAGCCGGCAGTCGCCGGCGTCGCCACCTTCAACGACCTCTCGGTCGACACGGTCGGCAACGGCTACGAGCTCGACGCGTCGAGCAGCGGCCTCGCCGGTGCGACGAGCAACCTCTTCGACGCCCTCGTGGCGCCGTCCCTCGCCTTCTCTGGCACGACCGCCAACAGCACCTACTACCCGACCAGCTCGCGGACGATCTACTTCCGCCCGGGCACGACCGGCAGCTTCACGGTGACGGCGTCGCCGAGCGGCCAGGCCGACTACACGTTCCCGACCCTGAGCGGCTGGACGGGCGGCGGCAACACCACGAGCAACAGCATGACCTACACGCTGAGCGGCGACACCACCGGCAGCACCGGCAACGCGGTGACGTACGACGTCGGCGGCGGGACGCAGTCCGGCTCGACCACCTTCGACGTGGTCAAGGACTCGCTGCCCCCGACGGGCGGCGGCGTCACGACCCCGTCGTCGACCGACTCGACCGGCACGTTCGACGTGACGGTGACCTACGCGACCGACGGCGGCTCCGGGATCCAGAGCGAGTCGCTCCAGCGCTACGAGGAGACGCTCTCGAACGGCACCTGCACCGGCAGCTTCGCCGCCGACGGCGCTCCGGTCTCGATCTCGGGCACCGGGACGCAGCCGCAGACGTCGCTCCCGGCCGGCTGCTACTTCTGGCGCTTGACGGCGACCGACAACGTCGGGAACGTCACGGCGTTCGACAGCAGCACGATGACGGTCGATCCGACGGCGCCGAGCGCACCCACGCTGGTCTCGATCTCGCCGATCGGCACGGGCATCTACTACTCCGGCAGCGGCTCGACCGTCTACGTGAAGCCGGGCTCGGACAACACGAACAGCTTCACGGTCACCGCCTCGTCGACCGACGCCGACTCGGGTGTCGCGTCCTACAGCTTCCCGGCGATCTCCGGCTTCACGCTCAACGTCTCCGGCGCAACCGCGACCTACACCGCCGCCAACCCGACGACGAGCGACGGCGGCAGCGGCGCGGTGACGGCGACGAACGGCGTCGGCGGCACGAGCTCGAGCGGCTTCACCCTCACCGTGACGGTCGACGGCACGCCGCCTGCTTCGACTGGCTTCGCCTCGCCTTCGGCCGACGTCTACTCCACCGACGGCAAGGCGACCGTGAACTGGGGCGCGTTCAGCGACGGCGGCTCGGGCATGAGCACGCTGACGATCACGCGGCAGTTCACGGCGCTCACGGCCGACGCCTGCGGCTCGAGCTGGACGAACGACAACACCTTCAGCCAGACGCTCACGACGGTGTCGACGTCGATCCCGGAGGAGACCGGCCTCGAAAGCGGCGAGTGCTTCCGCTACGTGCTGACGGCCACCGACCACATCGGCAACCAGACGACGTTCACGAGCCCGAACGTCATGGTCGACACGACGCCGCCCGCGACGCCGACGCTGAGCTCGCTGATCGCGACCGGCTCGAACGTCTACGTGAGCGGCTCGACCGTCTACTTCAAGCCGGGCGCCGACAACACGAACAGCTTCACGGTCACCGCCGCCACGACCGGTGACCCGGAGACGGGCCTCAAGACCGGCAGCTGGGTCTTCCCGAGCATCCCGGGCTTCGGCGCACCGAGCATCTCGGGCAGCCAGGCGACGTACACGGCGGCGAGCCCGCTCGCGACCGACGGCGGCTCCGGCTACGCGACCGTCGAGAACAACGCGCTCGAGACGAGCGCGCAGGGCTCGGCGTTCACCGTGGTCGCCGACTCGACCGCTCCCGCCGGCGGCTCGTTCGCGGGCGTGCCGCAGTACAGCTCGAGCACCACCGTCTCCTTCTCGACGACGCTCTTCACCGACGGCGCCTCGGGCGTCGCCGCCCAGACGCTCCAGCGCCAGGTGGCGACGCCGAGCGCGGGCACCTGCCCGTCGAGCGGCTGGACGAACGACGGCGCCCCGGTGACTGCGACGACGACCTTCAACGCCTCCGGCCTGACGAGCGGCGACTGCTACCGCTGGCTCTTCACCGCGACCGACAACGTCGGGAACGCCTCGACGACGGTGATGAGCGCCGACGGGACCGGCGGCGTCTACGGCACGCTCGTCGACTCGAGCGCACCCGGCGCGCCGGCGTTCGGCGTGACCGGCACCTCGAACGTCTACTTCGACGGAACGACGATCTTCTTCAACCCGGCCACGACCGGCAGCTTCACCGTGACCGCGACCTCGACGGCGCCGCCGAGCGGGATCAAGAACTACACGTTCCCGACCCTCCCGGGCTTCACGGGCGGCGGAACCTCGACGAACGGCCAGATGACCTACACCTTCGGCCTCACCGCCACCGACGAGAGCGGAAACGTCAAGTCGACGAGCAACGCCGGCGTCGACAGCCCGACGAGCCTCCTCGAGGCCGTCATCGACACGACCGGCCCGTCGGCGCCGACGATCGCCTGCAGCCCGTCCTGCTCGAGCAACTCGTCCGTCAACGTGACGCTCACGGCGAACGGCGACGGCAGCGGCTCGGGCGTCGCGTCGATCCACTACACGACCGACGGCAGCACGCCGACGGCGGCGAGCACGCTCTACACCGGCCCCTTCCTCGTCTCGACGACCTCGACGATCAACGCGATCGTGATCGACAACCTCGGCAACATGGGCACGGTCGCGACGCAGACGGTCACGATCGACAACACGCCGCCGACCGCGACCTCGGCCGACGTCACCGGCACGACGATGAACGTCCACTTCAGCAAGCAGCTCGCCAACGTGACGCCCGCCACGGGCGCCTTCGCCGTGACCTACACGCACGGCGGCACCCCGTCCTCCGACGCCGTCACCAACGTCTCGGTCAGCGGCTCGACCATGGTGCTCACGCTCGCGACCGCGATCACGAACGACCAGAGCGCGACGGTCAGCTACACGCAGCCCGGCTCGAACCAGATCCAGGATCTCTTCGGCAACCTGGCGGCGACCTTCGGCCCGCTCACGATCACGCTCGACACCACGCCGCCGGCGATCCTCTCGGCGACCGCCACCGGCACCCAGGCGACGATCCAGTTCGACGAGCCGCTCGACGGAACGTCGATCCCGGCCGCGACCGCCTTCGCACTCACCCTCACTCCGGGGAACCCGAGCCCGGTGCCGGACACGGTTACCGCCGTCACGCTCTCCGGCTCCGGCTCGGCACTCAACCTGACGCTCCAGAACACCGTCGCCGGCTACCAGAACGCGACGCTCACCTACACCGAGCCGGCCACGAACCGGATCGAGGACCTCGCCGGGAACCAGGAGGCGAGCTTCAACAAGTCGATCACGCTCGACACGACGCCGCCGCACGCAACCGACGCGGAGGTCAACGGCAGCTCGATGACGATCAACTTCGACGAGGCGCTCGCCGCCTCGACGCCTGCGGGCTCGGCGTTCACCGTCTCCCTCGGCGGCCTGCCCGTGACGGTCACGAACGTCTCGATCTCCGGCACCTCCGCGACCCTGACGCTGGCGGCGGCGGCAATCGGCGGCCAGTCGGTCTCGGTCACCTACACGCAGCCCACGTCTGGCAACCCGCGCTTCCAGGATGCTGCGACGAACGCGACTCCGACCTTCACGCTCTCGGCCACGAACATGACGAGCGGCGGCGGCAACGTCGTGCCGACGTTCGTCTCGGCGAACCCGGCCGACGGCAGCTCGCAGGCGTCGATCACCGGCCCGATCGTGCTGCACGCGAACGAGTACGTCGCCTGGAGCAACCTCACGATCGGGTACATGGATCAGATGGGCGACCCGACCACCACCACCCCGCTCTCGGGCGGCACGACCCAGGATCTCTCGATCCCGTTCACGACGACGACGCAGGGTCTCTACACGATCAGCGGCACGATCAGCGACGGCGTCAACTCGACGACGTTCTACACCCACTTCACGGTCTGGGCGTCGACGCCCACCACCCTGGTGCCTCGCCCGACCGCGAAGACGGCCGCCCCGGGTCAGAGCGGCTCGCTGACCACGGGTGACCAGCAGGTGACCGTCACCTGGCCGGCGGCCGTCGTCCCGACGACGCCCGGTGACGGCCTGATCGTGACGATGGCGCCGGAGGACCCGGCGACGGTCCAGTCGCCCACCGGCACGAGCTGGCCGGCAGACACCATGCCCGTCTCGGTCACCGCGCACACGATCCTGACCGACACCCCGGTGACGCAGTTCTCGAGCGCCCTCGAGCTCTCGTTCCCGGATGCGCTGCCGTCGGACATCCCGCTCGTCTCGAGCGACGGCGGCAACACCTGGCGCTACCTCCTGCCGTGCAACCCGGGCGACCAGATCCCGAGCGGCATGACCGACTGCTTCGCCTCGGACAACGGCGTGCTCGACGTCTACACGATGCACCTCACGATCTTCGCGCTCGGCCTCGACCACTCGCCGCCGAGCATCCCGAGCCTCACCGGTTCCGTGAGCGGCAACGGCCAGCTGGTCCTCCGCTGGTCGAAGTCGACCGACAACTCCGGCGCGATCCAGTACTACTCGATCTGGGAGAACGGCCAGGTGGCCAAGGTGTTCGAGGGCGCGACGTTCGAGTACTACCCGGGCACCGACATCGACGGCGACACGAACGTCTACACCGTCCAGGCCCTCGACTTCTCCGGCAACGGCAGCGCGCAGTCGAATGCCGTCACCGGCGTGCCTAACCTGGCCGGCCTCACCGAGCAGCAGGCGCGTGCCGCGCTGGCCGCGCGCGGCTTCACCGCCGGCACGGTCACGAACGCCGGCGGCGGCGGCACCGTCGTCGCGCAGAATCCGGCCGCGCCCGGCTACGCCACCGTCGGCTCGTCGATCGACTTCACCGTCTCCGGTGCCGTTCGCGCGCCGCTCGCCTTCGACGTCGTCGGCAGCAAGCGGATCAACACGCTGACGCGCAACTACGCGGCGGTGCGCGTGCAGGTGAACATGAGCGCGTCGATCGTCGCGACGCTCGCCAAGGGCGACGAGACCGTCGCAACCTGGACGCGGAACGTGAAGGCCGGCACGTGGATCCTCCGCTACACGCTGCCGGCGCACCTCGCCTCGGGCCAGTACAAGCTCACGGTCGCGGCGACCACGGCGACCCAGCGGCGGGCGTCCACGATCCCCGTGCGGATCAAGAAGGGCCAGATCCTGCTCGGCGGCGTGGCGAAGGTTCTCGTCGTCGGCGGCGCCACGAAGACCGGGACGCTCGACGTGAAGGTTCCGAAGGCGAAGGTCCAGGTCACGCCGGTCGGCAACGTCTTCCAGACGACCTTCTGGTCGCGCAACGTCGCGGTCGTCGTCGTCGACATCGACAAGCAGGGCCTCGCCATGGTGCACAACCTGCACACCGTCTTCCCCGCCGTGAAGATCGTTGCGGTGACGAAGGATCCGAACAAGTTGATCAAGGCTCGGCGCTTCGGAGCCGCCGCCGTCGTGCTCGCCGGCGCCGACACGAACCAGATCGTCAGCGCGACGGTCAGCTCGCTGCTCGGACGCGTCTAGCCGCCGGGCTTCCAGAGCGGCTCGTCGCCGGCGTTCGCCGCGCGGGCGAGGACGAAGAGCAGGTCCGAGAGCCGGTTCAGGTAGACCGACGCGAGCGGGTTGACCGGCCGGCTTCCGGCCGCTGCCAGCACCTCGCGCTCGGCGCGCCGGCAGGCGGCGCGGGCGACGTGAAGCCGCGCCGCCGCCTCGTTGCCGCCGGGGAGGACGAAGCTCTTCAGCTCCGGAAGCGGCGCGTTCGCCTCGTCGCACCACGCTTCGAGCCGGTCGACGTACTCCTTCGTGACGCGGAGCTTCCCGTCGCCTTCCGCGTACGGCACCGAGAGGTCGGCGCCGAGGTCGAACAGCATCTGCTGGATCCGCTCGAGCCGGGCGTCGCTCGAGGCGACACGGGCCCAGCCGACGAGCGAGTTGAGCTCGTCGACGGCGCCGTAGCCCGCGACGAGCGGGTCGAGCTTCGAGACGCGCGAGCCGTCGCCGAGCGAGGTCTCCCCCGCGTCGCCGCCGCGCGTGTAGATGCGCGTGAGGCGCACCGGCTCGTCGCGCTTTCTCATTCGGCTCGCAATCCCAGCAGGTTGCGGGCGATCACGAGCCGCTGGATCTCGCTCGTGCCCTCGTAGATCTCGGTGACCTTCGCGTCGCGGTAGTAACGCTCGACCGGGAATTCCTTCGTGTAGCCGTAGCCGCCGAGGATCTGGATCGCCTCGGCCGTCTGGCGGCGGGCAACCTCGCTCGCGTAGAGCTTCGCCTTCGCTCCGGCTTCGGTGTGCGGTCTGCCCTGCTCCTTCAGCCAGGCGGCCCGGTACGTGAGCAGGCGGGCGGCGTCGATCTCCGTCGACATGTCGGCGAGCTTCCACTGGATCGCTTCGAACTCGCCGATGCGGCGCCCGAACGCCATGCGCTCCTTCGCGTACTCGCGGGCGACGTCGAAGCCCGCCTGCGCGATCCCGACCGCCTGCGCGGCGATGCCGATGCGCCCGCCGTCGAGCGTCGCCATCGCGACGCGGAACCCTCGGCCTTCCTCGTGCAGGAGACGGTCGCGCTCGACGCGAACCCCGTCGAGCGAGAGGTCGACCGTCTGCGACGAGTTGAGGCCGAGCTTCTCCGCCTCGTGCGTCACCTCGACGTCGGCGCCGTCGACGATGAACGCCGAGATTCCGCGCGCACCGTTCGTCGCCGGGTCGGTCCGGGCGAAGACGAGGATCGTGCCGCCGAAGCCGCCGTTCGTGATCCATTGCTTCGCGCCCGTGATCCGCCAGCCTCCGTCCGCAGGCTCGGCACGTGTTCGCAGCGCACCCGCATCGGAGCCCGAGCCCGACTCGGTGAGCGCGAACGCTCCGATCGCCTCGCCCCGCGCAAGCGGCGACACGAACTGCCTCTGCTGCTCGGTCGTGCCGAAGGCGAGGATCGGCAGCGTGCACGCGCTCGTGTGCACCGCGACGGTGACGCCGACGCCGGCATCGGCGTGCGAGAGCTCCTCGAGGACGAGCACGTACGACAGGAAGTCGGCGCCACCGCCGCCGTGCTCCTCCGGCACGCAGACGCCCAGCAGCCCCACCTCGCCGAGCCGCGCGAGCAGCCCGCGCGGAAAGCCGCGGTCCCGGTCCCACTGCGCGGCCTCGGGTTCGATCTCCTCGCGCGCGAAGTCGCGTGCGAGAGCCTGGATCTCGCGCTGCTCCGGCGTCAGCTCGAAGTGCACGCGCGGAGCCTAGATCAGGTCTTGGTCTCCGCCTCCAGCTTTGCCTCCGCCTCCAGCTTGTAGCCGACCCCGAAGCGGGTCTGGATGAAGGAGTGATCGGGCGCAATCCGGTCGATCTTCTTGCGCAGACGGCGGACGAAGACGTCGACGGTGCGGTCGCGGTGCGTCTCGCGGCGGCCCCACACCTTCTGGAGCAGCTCGTCGCGGGTGACGACGCGCCCGCGGTCGAGCGCGAGCGTGTACAGGAGCTTGAACTCCGTCGGGGTGAGTTCGGCGCTCCTGCCGCTGACGTACGCCTGTACCTCGCGCGGGTCGATGCGCAGCTCCTCGATCTCGATCGCTTCGCCTCGGCGCTCCTCGGCCGGGCGGACGCCGCGGCGTGCAGCCGCACCGACGCGCGCGACGAGCTCGCGCATCGAGAACGGCTTCACGAGATAGTCGTCGGCGCCGATCTCGAGCGCGTGCACGCGGTCGTGCTCCGTCCCGCGCGCGGAGACGACGACGATCGGCGTTCCGATCCCTTCTGCCCGCGCCGTCTCGATCAGCTTCCAGCCGTCGAGCTCGGGCAGCATCAGGTCGAGGACGCAGACGTCGGGCGTCTCGTAGCGGAGGCGGGCGAGCCCGAGCTCGCCACGACCGACGACGACGGGATCGAAACCGCCGGCGGAGAGGTGACGGGCCATGCTGTCAGCGATCACGCCGTCGTCCTCGACGATGAGGATCTTGGCCACACCCCTACGATAGACCCATGACCGCGTGCAGGAACGTTTCGAAATGGTGACGGCGTGGTGAACGACCGCACACCCGAGCCGTCCTTCGACGAGCTCCGGACCGGCTTCACGGCCGCCGTCTCGCACGAGCTCCGCACCCCGCTCGCGCGCATCCTGGCGCTGCTCGAGTCGACCGACCTCCCCGGAGCCGACGTCCACGCCCTGATCGACCAGGCCCGCGCCGAGGTCGAGAACACGGGGACGCTGATCGACGAGATCCTCTTCCTCTCGGAGCTCGAAAGCGGACGCGAGGTGGTCGCCCTCGGCTCGACGAACGCGCTGCCGGTGCTCGAGGAGGTGCTCGTCGAGCACGTCGACGCGGCAGCGCGCGCCGGCGTGAACCTCGAGGCGAGCGGCGATCCGGACATCGACCTTCCGTTGCGCCCGCGGATGCTCCGCATCCTGGCCGAGAACCTCGTCGAGAACGCAATCCGCTACGCAGGCCACGGTTCGACCTTCCGGATCGACGTCGCGCGCGGGGAAGGCGTCGTCACCCTCACCTGCTCCGACGACGGACCCGGCGTCTCCGAAGCCGACCTGAACCGGCTGTTCGAGCGCTTCTGGCGCGCCGACACCGCACGCGCGTCGCGCGGCACCGGGCTCGGCCTCGCGATCGTCAAGCACGTCACCGCTGCGGCCGGCGGCACGGTCGAGGCGCGCAGCCGGCTGGGGCACGGCCTCGAGGTGCGCTGTGTCTTCCCCGAGTGAGGGCTACCCGACGACGCGGGCATTCGCCGACGTCGAGTAGACGTCCTTGCGGAGGATCTTCCCGCCGCGCAGCGGGAAGACGTCGACGCCGTCCCATTCGATCATCGCGCCGTCCGGCCGCTTCGCGACCGCCGTCCATTCGCTGACGGCGAAATCTTCCGCGACGTAGAGCCGGCGCCCGCGGAACCGAAGCGACGGCCAGCGTTCGAAGATGCCGCCGATGTGCGCGCGCACCGCCTCGGCGCCTTCGGCCTTCTCGCCGGCGGTGTGGTTTGCGAAGACGATCGAGTCGTCGTGGAACGAGCAGACGCGGTCGAGGTCCTGCTCGTTCCAGGCGTCGTTGTAGGCCTCGATCAGCTCGCGCGCGACTTCACTCACAGGGCGCCCTGCTCCGGAAGGACGCTCGAGCGACGGGCACGCCGTGAATCCGCTGGGACACATCGAACGCTTCGGCCAGATTCACCGTCCTGACCGCCACGTGACCCTCGCGCAGAATCGCTCGCACCGGGGCCGCCGCCGCGCCTCCGACGAGGAACGCGACGAGCGCGTACGCGTCGAGCAGGGTCAACGTGTGCGTCGTTCCTCGGCGATCCGCTCGTCCTCGCGGGCGTGGCGCCGAAGCTCGGCGGCGTCGATCGGCCCATATTCGGCCAATGAGCCCTCCGCCGCGGCGACCGGGTCGTCGGGAGCCGGCTCGAGCACGATCCGATCACCCTGGTCGTCGAGCGCGAGCATCGACGTGCCCCAGCGCTGCCGGATCGAGGCGGGGATCGAGATCTGGCCGCCCTTTGAGATCCTCATGCGTCTCTTCATGCTCATGGCGGATTATCAGCGATCGGGGTCGCGCGGGAAAACGAAGAAGGGCACCTCTCGGCGCCCTCTTCGTCGGATGCCCCTGGACGGGGGTCTTGCTCTTCGGGGAGAAGAACGTCGTTACTGGATGAGCTTGATTGCCTTCTCCGCTGCCACCAACACCTTCGTCGGGAACTTCGGCGCGAAGATCAGCTTCGGGCCGTACTTCTTGTTGCCCTGCGTCAGTGCCCAGAAGATCATCTGCCGGATCTGCTGGCCCTTCGACGAGGTCTTGGGAACGATGATGTACGTGTACGTCGAGATCGGGTAGGCGTTCTTGCCCGCCGACGCGGGTGGGTCGACGATGTGCATCTCGACGCCGTTCGTCGTCGAGGTCGGGTTCGGGAACGCGGCTGCATCCGCCTGGATGTCCTTGAGGCCCGGCGTTGCGAAACCGCCCGCCGCGTTCTTGATCGCCGCACACTTGAGATGGTTCGGGATCAGGTACGCAGCGCTGATGTAGCCGATCGCGCCCTGCGTGCTCGCGATCGTCCCCGCAACACCCGCGTTGCCGCTGGAGCCGATGCCACCCGGCCAGGTGACGGTGGTCGCGCTACCGACTTGCGACGCGAACGTCGGGCTGACGTCCGAGAGGTAGTTCGTGAACGCGTACGTGTCGCCCGAGCCGTCGGAGCGGTGCACCGGGGTGATGGCGAGGTTCGGCAGCGTCACCCCGGGGTTCAGCGCCGCGATCGTGGGATCGTCCCAGTTCGTGAGCGTCCCGAGGAAGATGCCGGCGATCGTGTTGGCGTCGAGGTGGAGCTGCTTCGTGAGACCTGGAATGTTGTAGGAAAGCGTCGTCGCCGAGAGCGCCCACGGAATCTCGATGCAACCGCTGCAGCCGGCGGCCTGCGTCGCGTTCATCGGTGCGTCGGAGGCGCCGAAGTCGACCGTACCGGCGCTGATGTCGGCGATGCCGGTGCCGGAGCCGACGGCCGCATACGTGACGTCATCGCCGAACGCGGTGCCGAGCGCCGGGATCCAGGCGTCCACGAGCGGGGCGACGAGAGTCGAGCCCGCGCCCGCAATGGAAACGTCGGTCTTCGACGCCTTCTGCGCCGAGCCGGCGGATACCGCAACGAGGCTCAAGAGAGCCGCTGCGAGAAGGGCAATGCTCCCCTTCTTCTTCATGAAATTCCTCTCCTTGTCCGGGGATCCAACAGTTCACCCGGGACAGTGCCCCCCGGCATCCCTCGTGTGGGCTGAGAACGTGTGACGTTCTTGTGACGAAGTGGTAACCGCTGCAAATGGCGCTATCTGACCTGCCCGAGCTTCCGCCGCGACCGGTCGAGCAGCGTGCGCGCCGTCAGGCTCGTCACGAGCACGAAGGCGATCAGCAGGAACGCGGCCGCCCAGGCCTGGGCGTGCAGCGTCGGGCTTGCCTGCTCGGAGTAGCTGAAGATCGTGAACGGGATCGTCGCGACCGGCTTCGAGGGATCCCAGGTCACCAAATTGCTCGAGTAGGTGCACGTGAAGAGGAGCGGGGCGGTCTCGCCGGCCGCGCGCGCGATCGCGAGCGTCGTCCCGGTGGCGATCCCACCGAGCGCGCTCGGCAGGACGACGCTCATCACGGTGCGCCATTTCGAGACGCCGAGCCCGTAGCTCGCCTCGCGCAGGCTGTTCGGGACGAGGGCGAGGACCTCCATCGTCGTGCGCGAGACGAAGGGGAGCATGATGATCGAGAGCGCGAATCCCGCCGCCCACGCGCTCTGGTGGTGTCCGATGCCGAGCAGCGGAACCTTGGTCTTCACCGCGAGGACGAAGACGAAGATCCCGATCACGATCGACGGGAAGCCGTTGAGGACGTCGAGCCAGAGCCGCACCTGCCCCGCCACGGCGGGGCGCGCGAACTCGCTGACGTAGATCGCCGTCAGCACACCGATGGGGACGGCGATCGCGGCTGCGACCAGGATCAGGAGCAGCGTGCCGATGATCGCGGGCAGGATCCCACCGCCCGACTGCGAGAAGCCGAGCACCGGGCCCTTCGTGATCAGATTCAGGCTGAGGCCGGGGATTGCGCGCACGAGCACCGACCCGACGAGGATCCCGAGGATGCAGAGCGCGAGCAGCGCAGCGAGGACCGCCGAGGCCTGCGCACCCTTGTTGACGGCCAGCCTGCGCCGCGCGCGTCCCGTCGCCCTGAGCGAGAGGCCGTCCATTCAGCCTCTCAGGAAGCGGTTGAAGCGGTGGACGATCAGTTGCGCAGTGAGGTTCGCGATGAACGTGATCACGAGCAGGATCAGGCCGAGGTAGATCAGCGAGCCCGTCTGGAGCGTGGTGAGCGAGCTCGAGTACTGGTTCGCGAGCTGGCTCGCGAGCGTCGCCCCCGTGCCGAAGAGATTGAGGTGAAGCGGGAAGCCGTTGCCGATCACCTGGGTGACGGCGATCGCCTCGCCGAGGGCGCGCCCGAGCCCGAGGATGACGGCGGCGATGATTCCGCCGCGGACCTGCGGGAAGATCACGCCCCGCACCATCTCCCAGCGGGTCGCGCCGAGTCCGAACGCCGCCTCCTGGACGTCCTTCGGCACGTTGATGAAGAGCTCGCGGCAGACCGACGAGATGATCGGCGTCGCCATGATCGCGAGCACGAGCATCGCCGTGAACACGCTTGCCGGCCCGGGCGTTCCGAAGATGGGGATGAAGCCGAACCAGCTGTGGAGCCACGGCTCGATCTGCTGGAAGACGAACGGCTGGAGGACGTAGATCCCCCAGAGGCCGATGACGACGCTCGGCACGGCGGCGAGCATGTCGATCAGCGAGCCGATCGGCTCGCGGATCCAGACCGGCGCGAGCTCGCTCAGGAAGAGCGCAATCGCGACCGAGACCGGGCCGGCGAGGAGGATGGCGCCGAATGCGGTGACGAGCGTGCCGATCAGGAACTCGCGCGCACCGAAGACCAACGTGACCGGGTTCCACTGCGCGTGCCACACGAAGGCGATGCCGAAGTGACGGACGGCCGGCCACGCTCCGTCGGCGACGCGCCAGATGATCGCCGCGACCAGGAGCAGTGCAAGCGCGGAAGACAAGGCGGTCAGAACCCGCAAGAGGTTGTCCCCGAGCCGGTCGGCGAAGCGGCGGGTGCGCCTCAGCACAGGGAGAGCGGCGGAGGCGCCTTCCACGGCGGTAGTCTCCCCGAGGCCGCCGGCTGGACGCCAGGGTCCGTCACCACTTCGTCACATCTCTGTCACCCTAGGTCCACCCCACCCGGCCCGGGCACCGTGCGAGACTCGTTACCGTGAGCATCGTTGACCCTCCTCGCTCGGGCCCGCAGGTGATCACGCCCATCGGCGTGACGAAGCCGCCCCCGGCCCCGGGCCGGCGGGATGCCGTCTTCGACATCGAAAAGCTCTCCGTCTCGTACGGCAGCGCGCTCGCGGTCAAGGACGCCTCGCTCGAGATCTACAAGAACGCGATCACCGCGCTGATCGGGCCCTCCGGCTGCGGCAAGTCGACGTTCCTGCGCTGCCTCAACCGGATGAACGATCTCATCCCGAGCGCCCGCGTCGAGGGCAAGCTCCACTATCACGGCGTCGACATCTACGGACCCGACGTCGACCCGATCGAGGTCCGGCGCCGCATCGGGATGGTCTTCCAGCGGCCGAACCCGTTTCCGAAGTCGATCTACGAGAACGTCGCGTGGGGCCTGCGCATCCTCGGCATGAGGGACAACCTCGACGACCGGGTTCAGCATGCCCTCGAGCGGGCGGCGATCTGGGACGAGGTGAAGCACCGGCTGAAGCGCTCGGCGCTCGGCCTCTCGGGCGGCCAGCAGCAGCGCCTGTGCATCGCCCGCGCGATCGCGGTCGAGCCGGACGTCGTCCTGCTCGACGAGCCTGCCTCGGCGCTCGACCCGATCTCGACCCAGGCGATCGAGGACCTGATGCACGAGCTCAAGCAGGACTACACCCTCGTGATCGTCACCCACAACATGCAGCAGGCCGCGCGCGTCGCCGAGATGACCGCGTTCTTCAGCCTCGAGGTGCGGGACGACGGCAGCCGTCATGGCATCCTCGTCGAGTACGACTCGACGGAGAAGATCTTCACGCAGCCCGCCGACGAGCGCACGGAAGGCTACGTCACCGGGAGGTTCGGCTGAGCCCGAAGGAGGTTTGATCGTGAGAGTTAGCTTCCATCACGAGCTCGAGCAGCTCGAGGCCTCGCTCCAGGAGGAGGGCGCGCTCGTCCTCCGCGTCCTGCGCTCGGCGCTGAACGCGCTCGCCCGCGCCGACGACGAGCTCGCTGACGAGGTGATCAGCTTCGACGACGAGATCGACAAGCGCTACCTCCAGATCGAGGAGGGCGTCCAGTCGCTGCTCGCACGCCAGACGCCCGTCGCCGGCGACCTCCGGCTCGTGCTCGCGGTGCTCCGCGTCAACCTCCACCTCGAGCGCATGGCCGACTACTGCGTCACCGTGGCCAAGCTGACGAAGCTGATGGGCGGGCTCGACGTGAGCGACGCCCAGATCCTGAGCTCGCTCGAGGACATGGGCCAGCGCTGCGAGCAGATGATCCGGGTCGCGCTCGACGCCTTCGCCGACCGCGACGTCGAGAAGGCGCACTCGCTCCAGGAGCTCGACGAGCTGATCGACCGCGCCAACCGCCGTGCCACCGAGGACGTGCTGGCGCTCGACGGCTCGCCGCAGGAGCGCGAGTACGGCCTGCGAATGCTCGTGATCTCGCGCTGCGTCGAGCGGATCGGCGACCACGCGGTCGACATCGGCGAGCAGGTCGCCTTCCTCGTCACGGGCGACTTTCGCGAGCTGACCGACGCCTCGCACCCCACCGAGGCGTGACGCACCGGCACGCCCCGTAAGGTTCGGGGCGCGTGGCGTTCACGGTCTGGACCGCCCTCGCCCTCTGCGCGCTCGGCCTGGCCGTCGGCGCCTTCGGCACGCTGATCGGCGCCGGCGGCGGCTTCATCCTCACGCCGATCCTCCTGCTGCTCTACCCGCACGACCCGCCGAAGACGATCACCGCGATCAGCCTCGCCGCCGTCTTCGCCAACGCGACCTCCGGCTCCGCGGCGTACGCGAGGCAGCGGCGGATCGACTACCGGAGCGGGCTCGTCTTCGCGGCCGCGACCCTGCCGGGCTCGATCCTCGCTGCGATCGCGGTCGCCCACGTCGGCAGACGTCTGTTCGAGCTCGTGATGGCCGTCGTCCTGCTCGCACTCGGCGCCTGGCTCCTCGTCGCGCAACCCGACCTCGAGGGCAGGCCGCGGCCGGGCCGCGAGCGGGTGCTCGTGGACCGTATCGGGCAGACGCACCGCTATCGCGTCGCGCTCGCAAGGGGCGCGGTCTACAGCCTCGGCGTCGGCTTCGTCTCCACGTTCCTCGGGATCGGCGGCGGCGTGATGCACGTGCCGCTCCTCGTGCGCGCGCTCGGCTTCCCGGTCCACGTCGCGACCGCGACCTCCCATTTCGTCCTCGCGATCATGACCGGCACCGCAACCGTGACCCATCTCGTCCAGGGGAGCTTCGGGGTCGGACACGGCCTCCGGCGGGCACTCGCCCTGGCGGCCGGCGTCGTCGTCGGCGCCCAGGTCGGGGCCCGGGTGTCGCTGGGCCTGCGCGGAGAGGTGATCGAGCGCCTGCTCGGAGTCGCCCTGGTCGCGCTTGCCATCCGTTTCGCGTTCGTCCTCGTCTGACGTAGGCTCTTCCGGCCGTTCGGGGGGCGGCAGGTCGAAGGGATGGGAGCGGTGGTCGTCGAGGAGACGAAGGACGCTGCGAGGCGCACGCGCCTCGCAAACGAGAGGACCTACCTCGCCTGGTGGCGGACCGGGCTGACGTGCCTCGCGGTCTCGATCGGCGTCGGCCGGATCGCTCCCGGCGTCGCCCACGTCACGAACTGGCCGTACGAGGTCGTCGGCGTCGCCTACGGCCTCTTCGGAGTGGCTTTCATGCTGGTCGCGCACCTGCGCGTCCGCACCGTCGAGCGCTCGATCGACCGCGGCGAGTTCGCCCGCATGGACGCCCGCGTCTCCGTCGCGCTGCTCGTCTCGGGGAGCCTGCTCGGGATCGGGACGATCCTGCTGATCCTGTTCGTGAGCTGAGACCGGCGGCCCACCTTTTCACCAACCGTCCACCCATCCGTAACCAACGGGTTGTCTACCCTGGCGCCGCGGGTCGGCGCGAGATCCCCGACGGCTAGGCTCCGGCCCGCTTCTTCCTCTCCGAACGCCGCCGCGCCACGACCTCGTCGACCGCACGGTGCAGGACCGCGCGCCGCGTGCGGCGGCTGCGCCGACGGACCTTGATCTTCGTGAGCCGGCTCATGCCGTCGATGCCAACCACGCCGGTGCGCCCGCACGCCACCGAACCGCCCGCCTTGCGACGATCGTCGCAAGCGAGGCGGCACCGAAGCAGACGGCTCCTGCGCTTTCGAGCACGTGGAGTGCGATCCCGACCACGACTCCGGACGAGATCGGCATTCCACCCGCGCGGAGCGCTGCCGCGGAGGCGAGGCTCGCGAAGGCCACGTTTCCGGGTGTGAGCGGCACGATCGCAGCGATCTCGAGAGCCGGGACGATCCGAAGCGCATCGCCGAATGCGGACGGGGCACGGAGCGCGGCGAGCGCGACGGCGAAGGCGCCGACCCGAACGGCCGCGGCGGCGCCGACGGCAAGTCCGAGCCGAACGTGACCGCGGCACGCGCACCAAGCCAACGCTGCACCGGCAAGGAGCGCGCCGGCCGCCGGCTCGACGAAGGCGACCCCGAGCGCTCCGAAGACGGCGACGCGCGCGAGCTCGAGCGCGCCGAAGCGAGCCGCGAGCACGCGACACGGGATGCCGCCGAGCAGTCGCGCGAAGAGGACGAGCCGCACCGCATCGCCCGCACGGGCGGGAGCGAAGGTGTTGACGAGCGAGCCGACGCCGTACCGGCAGCAGGCGTCGACCCGCGGCAGGCGCCCGCCGGCCGGGGCGAGCGCCCAGCACCAGGTGACCGCCGCCGACAGCGGCACGAGGACGAAGGCCGCGATCGCGACCACGATCGCGGCTCGGTTTCCGCGGGCGAGGAGCCCGCCCGCGCGCTGAAGCTCGGCTGCGAGCTCGTGCCGGGCGGGAAGACAAAAGGCGAAGGAAAGGAGAAGAAGAGCGAGCGGGACGATGCCGCGCCTAAGCGGCACGGTCTCCGCTCGGCCGGACGCTCTTCACGCCGGCCTCGACACGATCAGGCGGCGCGGGCGAGCGGCATCGAGGTGCGGCCGACGCGCACGATGTAGGCCGGGCGGTCCGAGCGCAGGTACTCGACGACCACGCGCTCCTCCTTCGCGCAGGGAAGCATCGTCTTCCAGGTCGCGAAGTGGGCCGGCACGTGGAAGTCGCCCGAGGCGACGGCGGGCAGCCCGGCCTCGGCCACCCAGGGGAAGACCGTGTCGCGGTTGAAGAGCTCGAACCGATCGATCAGCGGCACCCAGCGGTCGGGGTCGCTTGCGAACGCCGCCGTCGGCCTCGGCCCGAGCAGGGCCTCCTCGAGCGAATACGGGTGGGCGGCGACGAGCGCCGCCCCGGATGCGCGCGCCGCGCGCAAAGCTTCCTCGAGCCCCGCGCCCATCCCGACGAACGAGCGGAGCCCGATCGCGAGGGCGTGACCCGCGGCCTCGGGCTCGGGCGTGTCGTGCGTGAGCTCGAGGCCCGGCAGGACGAGCAGGCCGTACAGGCGGAGCGCCCGTTCCGCCTCGTGCTCGATCTCGCCGATGTAGGAGGCGAAGTCGTCGGACTGCACGTGGCCGTGCAGGACTGTGTGGTCGGTGATCGCGAGCACGTCGAAGCCGTGGCGGCCGTACAGATCGCACAGCTCGCGAACGGAGAGCGCGCCGTCGCTCCACGTCGTGTGCGCGTGGAGCTCGCAGAGCAGCGGATTCGACTTCACGGCCATGCTCACAGTGTTCCCGAAATGCAGGAGTTTTCGGGGCGCCGTCGCCACCTCGTCACCAAATGGTTACGAGACGGCGAAGTAGATCGAGGCGGCGATGCCGGCGCCGAAGCAGTAGACGGCGAACGGCACGAGCGTCTTCGTCTCGAAGAACCGCATCAGGAAGCGGACGGCGAGGTACGCGGTGAGGGCGGCGCCGAGGGCGGCGACGAGCGCCTGGCCGCGGACGCCGTTCCCGGCGCTGCCGAAGAGCCCGGGGAGCTTCAGCACGGCCGCCGCACCGATGATCGGCGTCGCGAGCAGGAACGCGAAGCGGGCGGCGTCCTTGTTCGAGAGCCCGACGAGCAGGCCGCCGCCCATCGCGGCCCCCGAGCGCGAGAAGCCGGGGATGAGCGCGAGCGACTGCACCGCACCGACGAGGAACGAGTCGCGCCACGAGACCTGCCGCGCGATCCGCACGTCGTCGTCCTCCGCGGCCTGCGGTGCGCGGCGGCGGAGCAGCTCGGCGCCGAAGAGGAGCACGCCGTTCGCGATCAGGAACCCGGCGGCGATCGAGCCCGACGCGAACGCCTTGCGCAGGGTGTCCTGGAGCAGCAGGCCGAGGATGCCCGCCGGGATCGTCCCGACGACGAGCAGCCAGCCGAGCTTCGCGTCGGCGTCCTCGGGGTCGATACCGCGGTCCCGCAGCGACCGGCCGATTCCCTTGACGATGCGCACCCAGTCGCGCCAGAAGAACCCGAGCAGCACGAGCGCGGTGGCGAAATGGGTGGCGACGAGGAACGTGAGGAAGTAGCTCGCGTTCTGGTGGATGTTCCAGCCGAGCAGCTTCGGCAGGATCACCGTGTGGCCGAGGCTCGAGATCGGGAAGAGCTCGGAGACGCCTTGCAGGAGCCCGAGGACGATCGCCCTCGGATAGGAGATCAGCGAGGCGAGGATCAAGCGGTTGTGGACGGCCGCTTCGGGCCGGTGCGGAACCAGGCGAAGACGAGGCAGGCGAGGCCGACGAGGAGGGCCGCGATCCCGTGCTTCACGTGGTGGTGGCTCGAGCCGGCCGCGTGGCCCGGGAAGAAGCCGGGCAGCGACTTCGCCGGCTCGGCCCAGTAGACCCCGGCGATCGCGATCAGAGCGAGGCCCACGACGACGGCCAGCGCGACGAGCAGCCTCTCGTTCCGCATCGCAAAGAGCATAATGGGGTGGTCGCGGCAAGGGGTCGGTAACCAAAACGCAACCGCCTGTACACCATGTTTCCGCGATGATCGGAGGCTCTTGGCCACAACTCAGAAAGCGACCGATCACGTCTCGGACGCGCTGCTCAACCGCGAGCTCTCGTCGCTCGACCTCAACGAGCGCGTCCTCGATCTCGCCGCCGACCCGAACGAGCCGCTCCTCGAGCGCGTCAAGTTCCTCAGCATCGTCTCGTCGAACCTCGACGAGTTCTTCATGGTGCGGGTCGCCGGGCTGCTCGACCAGCTCGTCGCCCGGGTTCCGGTCCGCTCGCCCGACGGGCGCACGCCGCAGGCGGTCCTGAGCGAGATCCACGACCGCGTCGTCCAGCTCACGAAGGCCCAGGCAAAGCTATGGCGGAGCGAGCTCTGCCCGGCTCTCGGCGCCGAGGGAATCGTGATCGGGAGCGTCGACGACGCGACCGAGGAGGAGCTGCGCGAGCTCGAGCAGCGGTTCGCGCGGCAGATCTACCCGGTGCTGACGCCGCTCGCGGTCGGCCCCGGTCAGCCGTTTCCGTACATCTCCGGCCTGTCGCTGTCGCTCGGCGTCAACGTGCGCGATCCCGAGTCGGGCGAGGAGCGATTCGCGCGCGTCAAGGTTCCCGAGACGCTGCCGCGCTTCCTCGCGATCGGCTCACGCGGGCTGACGATCCCGCTCGAGACGGCCATCGCGCACTACCTGAGCTGGCTCTTCCCCGGCATGGACGTCACCGAGCGCGCGGCATTCAGGGTCACGCGCGACGGCGACACCGAGATCTCCGACGACGCCGACGACCTGCTCGAGGCGGTTGAGAGCGAGCTTCGGCGCAGACGGTTCGGCGCGGTCGTCCGGCTCGAGGTCGCGAGCTCGATGTCGAGCACGATGGTCGACCAGCTGACCGAGCGCCTCGCGGTTCGCTCCGACGTCCTGTATCCCATTCACGGCCAGCTCGTCCTCGGCGACGCGATGCAGCTGTATGAGCTCGACCGGCCCGATCTCAAGTACGCCCCCTGGGTCGGACGGACGCAGCGCCGCTTCGCCCGGCCGAAGGACGGCGACATCTTCGCCGAGATCGCCACGCGCGACATTCTCGTCCAGCACCCGTACGACTCGTTCGCGACGAGCGTCGAGTCGTTCGTCCGCGCCGCGGCGACGGACCCGCGTGTCGTCACCCTCAAGACGACGGTCTATCGCACGAGCCACGACTCCGCACTCGCGCCCGCGCTGATCCAGGCGGTCGAGCAGGGGAAGCAGAGCGTCTGCCTCGTCGAGCTGAAGGCCCGCTTCGACGAGCAGCGGAACATCGACTGGGGGCGCTCGCTCGAGCAGGCGGGCGTGCACGTCGTCTACGGCTTCCCCGACCTGAAGATCCACGCGAAGACGACGCTCGTCGTGAGACGGGAGTCGGGCGGGCTCCAACGCTACGTCCACATCGGCACGGGCAACTACCACGCGACGACGGCGCGGATCTACGAAGACGCCGGCCTCTTCACCGCCGACCCGGACATCACCGCCGACGTCGCCGACCTCTTCAACTTCGTGACGGGCTTCGGCCGTCCGCAACGGTTTCGGAAGCTGCTCGTCGCGCCGTTCAACCTGCGCAAGGGCCTCGTCGAGCACATCCGCGCGGTCGGAGCGGCGGCGCAGGCAGGCGAACGCGCACGCATCAGGATCAAGGTCAACAACCTCACCGACCCGGCGATCATCGACGCCCTCTACGCCGCGTCGCAGGCGGGCGCGGAGATCGACCTGATCGTGCGCGCGATCTGCATGCTCCGGCCCGGCGTGCCCGGCATGTCGGAGCGGATCCGGGTGCGCTCGATCCTCGGCCGGTTCCTCGAGCACAGCCGCCTCTACTGCTTCGAGGCCGGCGAGCAGAAGACCTACCTGATGGGAAGCGCCGACCTGATGGAGCGCAACCTCGACCATCGGATCGAGGTCCTCGTTCCGGTCGAAGACGCGGCCGCGCGGGCCGAGCTGGAGGCGATCTACAAGGGCCTCCTGAACGACAACGCGCAGGCCTGGGAGCTGAGCGCCGCCGGAACCTGGACCCGGGTGGAGCCGCAGAAGCACGAGCGCCGCCGCCCGGCGCAGGTCGTCGCGATGCGACGGCGGATGCGGGCGATGGGCCCGTCGGCGCGCTGAGGGGCGCCGACATGTGGTGGCGTCATCATGAGCAGGTGCCCGTCGGGGTCGTCGACGTGGGGTCGAACACGGTCCGCCTCGAGGTGGCCCGCGGCAGCCGCACCTTGCACAGCGAGAAGGTCATGCTCCGGCTCGGCGAGTCGATCGAACGCACCGGGTCGATTCCGGAGAAGAAGCTCGCCGAGTGCGCCGCGCTCGTCGAGGCGTATTCGGCCGAGGCGCTCCGGCACGGCGCGACGCGGATCGAGGTGCTCGTGACGAGCCCGGGGCGCCAGGCGGCAAACGGCGCGGAGCTCCTCGAGCGGCTCGCGTCCGTCGCGTACGGTCCGGTGCGGCTGCTCTCGGCGGAGGACGAAGGCCGGCTCGCGTTCGCCGGCGCCGCCGAGCTCGCGCGGTTCCGCGGTCAGCCCGTGCTCGCGGTCTGCGACGTCGGCGGCGGTTCCGCTCAGATCGCCGTCGGCACGAAGCGTGAGGGAGCGACGTGGGTCCGTTCGATCGACATCGGCTCGATGCGCCTCACCGCACGTCTGCTGTCGGACGACCCGCCGGGCGAGGCCGCGGTCGCCGACGCGCGATCCGACGTCGACCGCCTGCTTGCCGACATCTCTCCGCCCGCTGCCGAGGCCGCGCTCGCGATCGGGGGCAGCGCGCGTGCGCTGCGCAGGATCGTCGGCGCCGAGCTCGATGCGGAGCTGCTCGCCGAGGCGTGCGCTCTGCTCGCGACCACTCCCGCCGACGAGGTCGTGCGGCGCTACGGCGTCGACCCGGCGCGCGTCAGGACGCTGGCGGCCGGCGCGGTGATCCTCTCCGCGATCCGCGATCTCCTCGGCATCCCGCTCCAGGTCGTCCGCGGCGGCGTGCGCGAAGGCGCCGTGCTCGACCTCGAGAGCGGCAGCCGCGCAGCGGCCTGAGAACTCTGGGGCCGCCGGCTGAAAGCTAGCGGGGCCTCGGCCTAAGGCGGAGGCCCCACTCCTCCCTGCGCAACGGCTACAGATGCCCGGCGCAGGAGCCGTTGTCGCTCTTGGCCTTCGTGCCATCGGGGCACGTCGCCCCGGTCCAGCTCACCCCGCTCGTGTTGGCGCCGGTGAGCTTTGCGCCGGTCAGATCGGCGTGCTGGAGCCGCGCGTGCGAGAGATTCGCGCCGGTGAGATCGGCCTTCGTGAGCGTCGTCCACTCGAGGTTCGAGCCTTCGAGATTTGCGCCCTTCAGGTTCGAGCCCGACAGGACGGCGTCCGGCATGAAGGCTCCGTGCAGGTTCGAGCCGGCGAGATCGGCCCCGCTCATCAACGCGGCGGAGAAGTTCCAGCCGTGCAGATCCTGGCCGTTCAGCGAGGCGCCCGCGTAGTCGAGACGGCCGGTGTTCGGATCGAGCGGCACCGCCGGCGCGTCGCACTTCGAGAAGTCGAACATTCCGGCGAGGTCGAACGGGATGCCCTCGGACTTGTCGGTCGCGGCGAGCAGCTGGTCCGCCGAGCCGCTGATCGGCGACAGACCCCAGTTGTACTCGATGAAGTTGATGATCGAGGTCTGGTCGCTCAGGTTGTGGTCGACATAGTTCTGCTTCGCGCACGGCGAGATCACCATCATCGGAAGGCGTGGACCCAAGCCGCAGCGACCCTGCTCGCCCGCGAGCGGCGTCGACGTCTGCGGATTCGCGCCGCATTGACCCGACGCCGTATTCGTGGCCGAGATCGTCCCGGTAACCGTGTTCGTGAGGTTGTCCGCAACCGAGACCGACGGGTTCGTGACACCCGAGTAGACATGGTCGTACCAGCCGTCCGAGTCGTCGTAGTTGATGATCACCGCGGTGCTCGACCAGTCGGGCGACTTCATCAGCGCGTCGACCTCGCGCACGATGAACTGCTGCTCGTCGGCCGGCTCCGAGTACGCGGCGTGACCGTCCTCGTAGCCAGGCGCCTTCAGGAACGTCACCGCCGGCAGGGCCGACGCGGGCAGCTGGTGCGCGGTGATCGCGGCGACGAGCTGGTCGAAGTCGCTCGTGTCGTAGTTGTGGTTCGGCGTGTTGAACTCCGGCCCGACCCCATACGCGCCGGTGAACGACTGCGTGTCGGTGCCGATCGTCGAGAGGCTGTCCGAGCCCGTCAGCGCGTCGGCTCCCGCCGAGTTCGTCGCGATCGTCAGGTGGTGCGGGTTGGCCGTCGAGGCGTAGAACTGGAACGGCTCGTGGTGCGCGATGTAGTCGTCCTTGTAGCCCCACTGGCCGGTGCCGCCGAGCGCGACGCCGACGGGATGGACGGCGTCGCAGAGTCCCTGATTCGACGAATGGGCGGTCAGGTTCTGGAACCCCGAGTTCGCGAACTCGTCGGGGATGAAGGTCGCCGTCGACTGGCCGGCGGCGTTCGCGAGGAAGCCCTGCGTCGGCCGGAAGCCGCCCTGGAACCAGCCCCACGAGACGCCGGCGCCGTTCAGCAGGTCGCCGATGTTCTGGCCGGAGAGCGCCACGGCGTCGCGCGTCGAGCAGTCGTCGTAGTACGGCTGCGCGTCACCCGACAGCGAGTAGCCGCCCTTGCCGTCCGGGGTGAGGTCGGCGTCCGGCGAGGCGGACGTCGCGATCGACGGGCTGTTCACGGCATGCGCCATGTCGACGTTCCCGGTGTCGCCCGAGGCGAGGTTGACGGCGCCCGGCGCCGACGGGCCGAAGGTGGTGCCGAACGAGTTGTCGCTCATCGCGTAGTGCTGCGCGTAGTTCCAGAGCGCAGTGACCGTGTTGCCGTCGTAGTAGTCCATGACGTTGTTCGCATTGCACGGCGTGCCGTACGGCGAAGAGCCGGTGCCGGTGCCCACCGCCTGCACGAACTGGTCCATCGCTCCCTTGTCGAAGGCCTTCTGCTCGCTGCTGTAGTTGTGGTTCTGGTCGCAGGTGAGCTGGCCGTACTCGTTCCACGCGAGCCCGGTCGGGCTGCTGTCCATGCGCTCCGGACGTGAGGCGTTCGGGTTGGACGAGATCAGGTCGCCGTGCTGCATGCTCGCCGGCAGCGAGGACGACGTGGCGAGCAGGCCGTCGACCGGCGGGGTGTTCGGCGCCGCGACGAAGGGTGATCCGTCCGTGTTCGCCGCATGCGGATACGTGCCGAAGTAGTGGTCGAACGAGACGTTCTCCTGAAAGATCACTACGAGGTGCTTGATCGGCGTCTTCGTGTCCGCCGACCGGTCGAGGCTGCTCCGACCGGCGGTCGCTCCACCGGTCGCCATGACGGTGGCGACCGCGACCGAGATCATCGCAACAAGGCCGATCAGTGTGCGGCTGCGCGGCATCTAGTCCCCCTTGGGTTTCGAGTTGGCCTGGATGGCGCCAACCTCTCATCACCGCCGCCGCGCGTGGGTGACGGCCTGGTGAAACCATTATGAAAAGGTGGTGACGACGCCTTTCGGTCGGCCCGCGCGATGCCGATCATGCGCCGCGTGAGCGCGCTCGCTCGGGCTCGGTCCTGACACCGGCCCGGGCGACGGCGCGACTCCCCCGGCGCGTCGCGTCGCGTCGGGCTCCGGCTCGGTGGCCCGAGCTCGCCACTCGCCTCGTGCTCGGGCCACGCAGCGTCGCGAGCGACGTCCGGCGGCATAGGCTTCGAGGCCGATGCGCAGATGGGGAGTCGCGCTCGCGGCCGCGGCCTGCCTGACCGCGCTCGCCGGGTGTGGCGGGGCGGCGCGGCCGCCTGATTCACGCGCGGCCGAGCGCGAGTGGGCCACGAACGCGAAGGCGGTGATCCGAATCCTCCTGCGCGATCTCGACCTGAGCACGAGCGGCGGTGCCACCGTCGCGGCGGCGCGGCACTCGCTGCACGACGGCTCGACGCTCTACACGATCCTCGTCGCGTACACCGACTTCGGCGGCTGCGACCACATGGTCGCCTCGACCGGCCCTCCGCCGCCGCGGTTCGCGAAGACGGACCGGGCGCTAGAGGCTGCGTGCGTGCCGTTCGAGCGGGCGGCTGATCTCTTCACGCGTGCGACGACGTCGTCGAACGCGCACACCCTGCTCGAGGCGACGCGTACGGCGCTGAAGGGATCGCCGCCGCTCGAGCAGGCGCAGCTCGATCTCGCGGAAGCCCAGTCCGCCGCCTCAGGCTGAGTACTCGAAGAAGCCGCGCCCCGACTTGCGGCCGAGGCGACCGGCCGAGACGTGCTCGCGCAGCAGCGGGTCCGGCTCGAAGCGCGCGTCGCCGAGACCGCTCCGAAGGACCTCCATGATCGCGACGCACGTGTCGAGGCCGATCAGGTCGGCCAGCGCGAGCGGCCCGATCGGGTGCGCGAAGCCGAGCTTCGCAACCATGTCGATGCCCTCGGCATCGGCGACGCCTTCGGCGAGCGCGTGCACGGCCTCGTTGATGAACGGCATCAGGATCCGGTTCGACACGAATCCCGCGACGTCCCGCGCCTCGACCGGCTCCTTGCCGAGGTCGCGCGCGAGCGCGACGACCGCGGCAGCGGTCGCGTCCGAGGTCTGCTCCGCGCGGATCACCTCGACGAGCTTCAGCACGGGCACCGGATTGAAGAAGTGCATCCCGATCACGCGCTCCGGCCGCCGGGTGGCGGCGGCGAGCGAGCCGATCGGGATCGAGCTCGTGTTCGACGCGAGGATCGCGTGCGGCGGCAGCACGTCGTCGGCCTCGCGGAAGACCGCCGCCTTGACGGCGGCATCCTCCACGACCGCCTCGACCATCAGGTCGGCATCGGCGGCCTCGTCCATCTGTTTCAACGTGCTAACACGTTGTAACGCCGCGCCCGGGTCTGGCCCTCCCTTTTCCGCCCGCCTGGCGAGGCTGCGACCCATCGTCTCGAGGGCGCGATCGACGGCGCCCGGCTGCGGGTCGAAGAGCGCGACCTCGCGACCCGACGCGGCGACGACCTGCGCGATCCCCCCGCCCATCTGACCGGCGCCGACGACGAGCACCCGACGAATCTCCATACCCTTGGATCATGCAGATTCGGGCCGCAATCGTGGCGGACGCCGAGGCGATCGAGACGATTCGAATCCGCGGCTGGCAAACGGCCTACCGCAACGCCTTCCCTGCCGACGAGCTCGACCGGCTGACCGTCGACTGGTCGCGCTGGGAGGAGTCGCTCGCCGGCGGGCACTGGCAGACGTGCTTCGTCGCCGAAGAGGACGGCGTCGTCATCGGCTGGGCGACGGTCGGGCCGGCCCGCGACCCGGACGACAGGTTCGGGGCGGTGTATGGACTCTATGTCGACCCCGATCGCTGGGGCGAGGGCGCAGGCCGCGCGCTCCTGGGAAGGGCGGAGACGGAGCTCGCGAAGACGTGGAACGAAGCCGAGCTGTGGACACTCGGCGAGAACGAGAGGGCGCGGCGGTTCTACGAGCAAGCCGGCTGGACCTTCGACGGGACGACCGGGACGTTCGACCGGCTCGGCGTCAGCGCGCCGACGGTTCGCTACGTCAAGCGGCTGATCAGCTCGACATCGCGCTCGTAGCTGAGGAGCGCCGCCGCCTCGGCGAGCGGCACCCAGCGAACCTCGTCGACCTCGTTACGGGCCACCGGCTCGCCGCCGGTGGTCATCCGGAAGTACCGGACCTCCTTGAGGCCGTAGGTCGTCGATCCGACGAGCTCGCCGAGCTCGCAAACGAGGCCGGTCTCCTCCTCCACCTCGCGGAGTGCAGCCGCCTCCCACGACTCGCCCAGCCGCAGCTTCCCCTTCGGCAGCGACCAGTCGTCGTAGCGCGGGCGGTGGACGACGAGCACGCTGCCGTCGCGCACGATCACGCCCCCGGCTGCGCGTCCGGGCCTGATCGGGAGCGCCATCAGGCCTCGATCAGCAAGGCGTCGCCCTGCCCGCCGCCGGAGCAGATCGCGGCGAGGCCGAGCCCGCCGCCCGATCGCCGCAGCTCGTGCACCATCGTCGCGAGGATGCGCCCGCCCGACGCGCCGATCGGGTGTCCGAGCGCGACGGCGCCGCCGTTCACGTTCACCCGCTCCTCGTCTGCGCCGAGCAGCTCGGTCGAGTGCCGCGCCACCGACGAGAACGCCTCGTTGATCTCGACGCGCTGCACGTCGCCGATCGTCTTGCCCGCGCGTTCGAGCGCCATCGTCCCGGCGCCCGCCGGCGTGCGTGCGAGATAGGCGTAGTCGTCGGCGACGTACCCCTGCGCGAGGATCGTCGCGAGCCGCTCGATGCCGCGCCGCTTCGCCCAGTCCTCGCTCGCGACGACGACGCACGACGCGCCGTCGTTGACGCCGGGCGCGTTGCCGGCCGTCGTCGTCCCGTCCGGATCGAAGACGGGCCGGAGCGCCGCGAGCTTCTCGAGCGAGGTGTCGCGCCGCGGCGACTCGTCGGCCTCGACCTCGCCGACCGGCACGAGCTCGTCGCGGAAGCGGCCTTCGTCCTGCGCAGCGATCGCCCGCCGGTGCGAGCGGAGCGCCCACTCGTCCTGCTCCTCGCGCGAGATACCGAGCTCGCGCGCGACGAACGACGCCTGCTCGACCATGTGCCGCCCGTCGAAGGACGAGATGAGCCCGTCGTGCGTCATCAGGTCGATCAGCGTTCCGTCGCCGAGCCGGTAGCCGAAGCGCGCCCTCGCAAGCGCGTACGGCGCGTTCGACATCGACTCCATCCCGCCCGTGACGACGAGCTCGACGTCGCCCGCCCGGATCATCGAGTCGGCGATCTCGACCGCGCGGATCGAGGACGCACACACCTTGTTGATCGTGTCCGCCGGCGTCTCCTTCGGCAGGCCCGCCCCGATCGCCGCCTGGCGCGCGGGAGCCTGTCCCGCGCCGCCCTGAAGAACCTGGCCCATGATCACGTACTGCGGCTCGCCCGGATCGATGCCGGCGCGTTCGAGTGCGGCGCGGATCGCGAACGCGCCGAGCTCGGTCGCCGAGCACGACGCGAGACCGCCGCCGAGCCTGCCGAACGGCGTGCGCACGGCGGCGACGATGACGCTGCGCTCCATACGTCGAAGTTAGCGGAGGTAGCTCGCCTCGCGGCCGAGCCGCCGCGCGAATGCCGCGACCAGCGAGATCACCGCTTCGAGATCGTCGAGCGAGCAGAGCTCGACCGGCGAGTGCATGTAGCGCACCGGAATTGCGACGAGCCCGGTCGGCACCCCACCGCGGGAGGCGAACACCGCGTCGGCGTCCGTCCGCGTCCGATCCGAGTAGACCTCGAAGCAGTGGTCGATCTGCTCCGCCTCCGCCGTCTCGAGCAGGAGATCGGCGACGGCCGGATGCACGACCGGCCCGCGCGTGATCGCCGCGCCGGACCCGAGCTCGACCTTGCCGACGAGCTTCGCGTCGCCGCCCGGCACCTCGGTCGCCCAGGTGACGTCGATCGCGATCGCGACGTCCGGTGCGAGTGCGAACGCCGCGGTCCGTGCGCCGTAGTACCCGAGCTCCTCCTGCACGGCCGCAACCGCTACGACGTCGACCTGCGCATCGCCCGCCGCCGCGACGCGCCGCGCGACTTCGAGGGCCGCATAGGCGCCGAGCCGGTCGTCGAGCGCGCGCGACGCGAGACGGTTGTTCGGCAGCTCGAGCGGCTCGCCCTCCCAGACGGCGGGGTCGCCGGCGCGCACGAGCCGCTCGGCGTCCGCCCGCGAGGTGGCGCCGACGTCGAGGAAGAGGTCGGCATGCTCGAGCTTCTGGCGATCGCCGCGCTTCTCGCTCTGCGGGGGGCGCCGCCGGCCGACGACGGCCGGCACCGTTCCGTTCCGCCCGGCGATCAGCATGCGCTGGCCGGCGAGCTGCGCGGCGTCGAAGCCGCCGAGGAGGCCGAAGCTGAGGAGGCCGTCGTCGCCGACGTGGGTGATCTGAATCCCGATCTCGTCGATGTGGCCGACGATCGCGAGCGTCGGCGCGCCCTCGCCGGCCGGCACCCTGGCGAACGAGGTGCCGAGGGTGTCCGAGCTCACCTGGGCGAAAGCCGACGCGGCCTCCCGCCACACCGCCGCCGCCGGCTCCTCGTGCCCGGACGGGCCGACGGCCGTCAGGAGCTCGCGGAGCAGGTTCGGGAGCGGCATCGCGGGCACAAGTTCTCACAAACACCTAACCCTCTCCCCCGGCAAGAGGCCTACTGTGAGGGGATGATCGAGTACCGCGTCCGGGTCCGGCTCGGGAGCGGGCGCCAGCTCTCGGCGGCGCCCTTCTTCACGAACCGCGAGCGCTTCCTCGGCGACGTCGTCCGGCTGCCCGTCCGGCCCGACGGCGAGCTCGAGCCCGGCGAGGACTACGACTGGCGCGTGGCGGCGGTCGAGGAGGACGGGAAGCTGCTCGTTCTCGAGTTCGACAAAGCCGCCTGAGCGGGCTAGGCTCTATGGAGATGACTCCCACGCCCGCCCTTCGCTGGACCTGGCGCACGAGCGGAGCGGGAGCCTGCGCCTAGAGAGGGCGCGCCACAACCCGTCATCCGCTCGATCGAAGACCCGGGAGGGTCTTTTTTGTCGGCCGAAACCGTGATCGCACCGACACTCGACACCGACCTCCTCACCCCGCTCGGGGCGTACCTGCGCCTGCGCGAGGCCGGGCGCGCGAGCTTCCTGCTCGAGTCGGTCGAGCAGGGACGGCTCGGGCGCCATTCGCTCGTCGGCTGCGGCTCGCGCCTCCTCACCTACGAGGAGGCGGAGCGGGCGAACGAGCCGGTCGTCGGCTACCTCGCCTACGACTTCGTCGCGAAGCTCGAGCCGACCGTGCCGATGCCGGCCGACGGGCGCGGCCTGCCCGAGAGCCGCTTCGTCGTCGCCGACGTGCTCGTGCGCTTCGACCACGTGCGCGGCGTCGCCGAGGTGCTCCGCGGCTCCGCGGACGAGGTGGCGAAACTGCTCGACGGCGACGCGCCGCGGCCGCCGCGCGAGCGGGTCGCGCCGTCGGCGACGCGGCGCCATCCGTCTCAGGCCGAGTACGAGCACGGCGTGCGTGCGTGCAAGGACGCGATCCGACGCGGCGATGCATTCCAGATCGTGCTCTCGCAGCGTGCCGAGCGCCCGACCGGCGTCTCGGCGCTCGCGCTCTACCGCTCGCTGCGTCACGTGAATCCGTCGCCCTATCTCTTCCTGCTGGAGCTCGACGGGCTCGCGCTCGTCGGCTCGTCGCCCGAGACGCTCGTGAAGTGCGAAGGCGCACGCGCGGCGCTGAACCCGATCGCGGGCTCGACGCGTCCCGGCGAAGGAGACGCCGAGCGCCTGCTCTCGAGCGAGAAGGACCGCGCCGAGCACGTGATGCTCGTCGACCTCGGCCGCAACGACCTCTCGCGCGTCTGCGTGCCGGGGAGCGTCAAGGTCGAGCGCTTCCTCGAAGCGGAGCGCTTCTCGCACATCACCCATCTCGTCTCCGAGGTCGCAGGCGAGCTCCGTGACGGCGTCAGCGGCTTCGACCTGCTGCGCGCATGCTTCCCGGCCGGCACGGTCTCCGGCGCGCCGAAGGTGCGCGCGATGCAGATCATCTCCGAGCTCGAGGGCTTCCGCCGCGGGCCCTACGCGGGCGCGGTGCTCTACTCGCTGCCCGGCGGCCCGCTCGACGCGTGCATCGCGATCCGCACCGTCGTGCTCCACGACGGCGTCGCGCTCCTCCAGGCGGGCGCCGGCATCGTCGCCGACTCCGACCCCGCCGCCGAGCACGAGGAGTGCCTGCGCAAGCTCGCAGCGCTCGAGACGGCGATCGACCTCGCGGAGGCCGGCTGATGCAGCACGTCCTGCTGATCGACAACTACGACTCGTTCACGTACAACCTCGCGCATCTCTTCGGCGAGCTCGGCGCGGAGGTGACCGTGCGGCGCAACGACGAGATCACGCCGGCGGAGGCGGAGGCGCTCGCGCCGTCGCACGTCGTCATCTCCCCCGGCCCGGGCCGGCCCGAAGCCGCGGGCGTCTCCGAGGAGATCGTGCGGTCGTTCGCGGGGCGGAAGCCGGTGCTCGGCGTCTGCCTCGGCCACCAGGCGATCGTCTCCGTCTTCGGCGGCGAGGTCGGCCCCGCGCAGGCGCTCGTGCACGGCAAGGCGACGATGGTCGCCCACGACGGCCGCGGCATCTTCGCGGGGCTGCCCGAGGACTTCCTCGCCGGCCGTTACCACTCGCTCGCCGCGACCTCGATCCCCGACTGCCTCGAGATCTCGGCGACCGCTGCCGACGGCGAGGTGATGGCGGTGCGCCACCGCGGGTTGCGCGTCGACGGCGTGCAGTTCCATCCGGAATCGGTGCTCACGCCCGTCGGGCGCGAGCTGGCGCAGAACTTCCTGGAGAGCGCGTGACCATCCAACAAGCTCTTGCTCAGTTGCTCGACGGCGTGGACCTCTCGCGCCACGAAGCGCGCAAGGTGATGGACGCGATCATGTCCGGCGAGGCGACGCCGGCGCAGATCGGCGGCTTCCTCGTCGCGCTCCGGCTGAAGGGCGAGACGGCGGAGGAGATCGCAGGCTGCGCCGAGGCGATGCGCGCCCACGTCCTGCCGGTGAAGCCGAAGCGCGACGATCTCGTCGACACGGCCGGAACCGGCGGCGACGGCGGCAAGACGTTCAACATCTCGACCGCCGCCGCACTCGTCGCCGCGGCCGCCGGCGCCGGCGTCGCGAAGCACGGAAACCGCTCCGTCTCGTCGCAGGCCGGCTCGGCGGACGTGCTCGAGTCGCTCGGCTTCGAGCTCGAGCTGCCGCCCGACCGGATCGCCGAGTCGATCGACGAGCTCGGCTTCGGCTTCATGTTCGCGCCGACGCACCATCCCTCGATGAAGCACGCCGCGCCGGTCCGTCGCGAGCTCGCCGCGCGCACGGTGTTCAACGTGCTCGGCCCGCTCACGAACCCTGCGGGCGCGCGCGCGCAGATCGTCGGCGTCTACTCGCCGCTGCTCGTTCCGGTGATCGCCGACGTGCTCGCCGCCCTCGGTGCGCGGCGGGCGTTCGTCGTCCACGGCGCGGGCGGAATCGACGAGCTCTCCCCGACCGGCCCGAACCTCGTCTACGAGGTGTTCGAAGGGACGGTTCGCCGCCGCGAGATCGACCCGCTCGAGCTCGGCGTCGAGCGCTGCGACCCCGAAGAGCTGCGCGGCGGCACTCCCGACGAGAACGCCGAGCGGATCCGCGAGGTGTTCGCGGGCGGGAACGGCGGGCGGCGCTCGGCGATCCTGCTCAACGCCGCCGGCGCGATCGCGGCCGCCGGGCACGCCGAGGACCTCCGCGAAGGGCTCGAGCTCGCCCGCACCGCGCTCGACTCGGGTGCGGCGGCGGAGCGCCTCGACGCGCTGATCGCCTTCTCGCAGGAGCAGGCGTGAAATTCGCCGACGCACTGAGAGACGGCTTCGGCGCGATCGGCGAGTTCAAGCGGCGCTCGCCCTCCGCCGGCGACCTGCGCCCCGGCGGCGACGTCGCCGCGGTCGCGCGCGCCTACGAGGCGAACGGCGCGCGCGCGATGAGCGTGCTCGTCGACGAGCGCTTCGCCGGCACGTGGGACGACCTGCGCGCCGCGCGGGCGGCGACGAGCCTGCCGCTCCTCGCCAAGGGCTTCTTCACGACGACGCACGACCTCGACACCGCGCGCGACGCGGGCGCGGACGCCGCGCTGCTGATCCTGCGCGACCTCGACGACGCGGCCTGCGCGGCGCTGATGCGCCATGCCGATGCGCTCGGCATCGACACGCTCGTCGAGGCGCACGACGCTCCCGAGCTCGAGCGCGCCGAGCTGCTCGGCGCGCCGGTGATCGGCGTCAACGCACGCGACCTCTCGACCTTCCGCATCGACCGCGACTCGCAGCTCGCGCTGCTCGCGCGCGCGCCGCGTGACCGCATCGTGATCGCGGAGTCCGCGATCGAGACGCGCGCGCAGGGAGCGGCCGCCGAGCTGACGGGTGCGAACGCGATCCTCGTCGGCTCGACGCTGATGCGCGCGGTGGATCCGGGCGCGAAGCTCGCCGAGCTCGTCTCCCGGCCGCTCGTCAAGGTCTGCGGCCTCACGCGGCAGGAGGACGTCGACGTCGCGGTCGAGGCCGGCGCCGACCTCGTCGGCTTCATCCTCGCCAGGGAGAGCCCGCGCCGGACCGACGTGCTCCTCGACGCTCCCGCTACCGTGCTCCGCGTGGCGGTCTTCGTCGGCGACGAGCAGGAGACCGACGCCGACGTCGTCCAGTTCTACGAGCTCGAGGACGGCCACCGCGCACGCGACGGCGTGCTGCGCCGCAACGGCCGCGACGTCGCGAGCGTCGTCGACCTGCCGTGGGAGGAGGACGACCCGTCGCAGCTCGACCGCGCACGCGCGACGCCGGGGCGCGTGATGCTCGCGGGCGGCCTCGGCGCCGCGAACGTCCGCGGGGCGATCGACGCGGTCGCGCCGTGGGCCGTCGACTCGGCGCGCTCGACCGAGCTCTCGCCGGGAGTCAAGGATCACGACGCGGTGCGCGCCTGGGTGGGCGCGGCGAGATGACGGCGACCTTCGGCGCCTACGGCGGCCGCTACGTCCCCGAGACGCTGATCCCGGCGCTCGACGAGCTGACCGCGGGCTGGGAAGAGGCGAAGGCCGACGAGCGCTTCCACGCGGAGCTCCACGCGCTGCTCACGAGCTACGGCGGCCGGCCGACGCCGCTCACGCGCGCCGAACGCTTCGCTCCCGACAAGCGGCTGTACCTGAAGCGCGAGGACCTGATGCACACGGGCGCGCACAAGCTGAACAACGCGCTCGGCCAGGCGGTGCTCGCGAAGCGGCTCGGCAAGCGGCGCATCGTCGCGGAGACGGGCGCGGGCCAGCACGGCGTCGCGACCGCGACCGTGTGCGCGCGCTTCGGCTTCGAGTGCGTCGTCTACATGGGGGCCGAGGACATGCGCAGGCAGAAGCCGAACGTCGAGCGCATGCACCTGCTCGGCGCCGAGGTGCGCGCGGTCGAGTTCGGCACGAAGACGCTGAAGGAGGCGACGAGCGAGGCGATTCGCGACTGGATCACGAACGTCGAGACGACGCACTACCTGATCGGCTCGTGCGTCGGGCCGGCGCCGTACCCGGAGATCGTGCGCGACCTCCAGCGCGTGATCGGCGACGAGTCGCGCGAGCAGATGCTCGACGCCGAGGGCAGGCTCCCGGAAGCGGTCGTCGCCTGCGTCGGCGGCGGCTCGAACGCAATCGGCATCTTCTACGGCTTCCTCGACGACGCGGACGTGCGGCTCGTCGGCGTCGAGGCGGCGGGCGCCGCCAGCCTCGGCACTGGCAGGCCGGCCGTGCTCCACGGTGCGCGCTCGTCGGTGCTCGCGGACGAGGACGGCCAGATCGCCGACGCTCACTCGATCTCGGCCGGCCTCGACTATCCGGGCGTCGGCCCCGAGCACGCGGCGCTTCGCGATTCCGGCCGGGCCGTCTATCTCCCGTGCACCGACGAGGAGGCGCTCGCGGCGTTCCACCGGCTCGCGAAGACGGAAGGGATCATCCCCGCGCTCGAGAGCGCGCACGCACTCGCGCGCGCGCTCGACGTCGACGAGGAGCTCGTCCTCGTGTGCCTCTCCGGCCGCGGCGACAAGGACCTCGCCGAGGTGCTCGCCCACGAATGAAGAACCTCGTCATCTACCTCGTGTGCGAGCCGGAGACGCCCGAGCTCGCACAGGCGGCGGTCGAGGGCGGCGCGAACATCGTCGAGCTCGGGATCCCGTTCTCGGACCCGCTCGCGGAAGGCCCGACGATCCGGCTCGCGTCGGAGCGAGCGCTCGCGCGCGGCATGCGGACGAAGCAATGCCTCGAGTGCATCGCGCAGACGCGCGAGCGCGTCGACGTGCCGATCGTGCCGATGACGTACGCGGCGATCCTCGAGGCCTACGGCTACGAGCGCTTCGTCGCCGACTCGCGTGCGGCGGGAGCGACGAGCGCGATCGTCGTCGACCTGCCGGTCGAGGAGCACCACGAGGTGCCGCGGATCCAGCTCGTCGCGCCGACCTCGACCGACGAGCGCATCGCGGCGTGCGCCGGGCAGACCGACGGCTGGCTCTACCTCGTCTCGCTCACCGGGACGACGGGCGCCCGCGACGAGATCTCGCCGGCGCTCGCCGGCCTTGTCGAGCGGACGCGGGCGATCACCGGCGTCCCGCTCTACGCCGGCTTCGGGATCTCGACGCCGGCGCAGGCGGCGGCCGTCGCCGAGCTCGCCGACGGCGTCGTCGTCGGCTCGCGCGCGGTGCAGGTCGCCGAGGAGGGCCCGGCGGCCCTGCGCGACTACGTCGCGGGTCTGCGCAGAGCGATAGGCGTCGCGTAGCGACGCCGTGTCAGGACGCGCGGGCACAGCCCGCACGTCCGTCTGCCTTGGCGGCCTCGAGCGGTCCGGACAGTTCGCTCGCGGCGCGCTCGGCCCTCGCCGGCTTTTCGGGACATGTCCTTGGTGACTGACGACTGTCGAGACGCGCGACCCCGGCGTAGGCTCTGCGCTCATGGATTACGGGCCGGCCACGTATGGCGATCGCTGGGCTGACGTCTATGACCAGCGGATCGGAGCCTTCCCGGGCGAGGTGGATTTCCTGGCAGCGCGGGCTGACGGCGGCAGTGCCCTTGAGCTCGGCGTCGGCACGGGTCGTGTCGCGATCCCCCTTGCTGAGCGGGACGTCGACGTTGTCGGCATCGACGCCTCAACTCGGATGCTGGACGTCCTGCGCTCGAAGTCCGACCGCGTCACGGCACTCGTCGGCGACATGGCCGATGTTGATGCCCCGGGCAAGTTCGACCTCGTTTATGTCGTGTTCAACACATTCTTCGCGCTCCTGAGCCAAGAAGCCCAGGTGCGCTGCTTCGCCAACGTCGCGCCGCGCCTCAAGCCCAACGGCGTGTTCGTGATCGCGGTCTTTGTGCCCGACCCGTCACGGTTCGACATGGACCGTCGCGTAGAGGCCACACGCGTTGCGACCGATGACGCGGAGATCTCGATCAGCTCTCACGACCCAGTCGGACAGGTCGTCACGACGCAGCACATCCATTTCTCGGACACGGTGGAGCTGCGACCGGTTCGGATCCGCTATGCCTGGCCCTCCGAGCTCGATCTGATGGCGCAGCTCGCAGGCCTGCGACTACGAGAGCGCCACGAAGACTTCGAGGGCCGCTCGTTCACGGCGACGAGCAAGAGTCACGTTTCGGTGTACGGGCGAGGTTGACCAGGGCCGTCGCCGGCGCGAGACGCTCTCACCGAAGAGGCCGCGCAACCCCTTGCCACCCGGATCCCCCGCACGAGCGATGTTCGACGCCGCCGCCCGTGCCGACGGCTCTGCCAAGAGACCATCTGGCGCGCGGCACGCTACGACCGTATCGGGGGAGCTGATGCCGCATGCAGACAGGACCTGACGATCGCGAGTTCGAGCTTGCCGTACGAGAGGCCGAGCTCAGGCGGCGCGAGGCTGCGCTGAAGAGCGCAGAGCGAGCCGTCGCACTTCCGCGCGCCCCAGCCGCGTACTTCGAGCCTGGGAAGAGCCGCGACGAGGAAGGCTGGTGGGCGAAGCAGCTCGGCCGAAGCTAGCGCGGCGGCTCGGGCAAGCGGTAGAGAAAGACGCCGCCGGCCGTCCCCCTCTCGGCGAGCGAGGGGAACAGCCCGATCCAGGGGTCCGCGGCAACGTTCTCGATCACGATCGCCGCCACGCCGTGCGCCTTCGCGAAGGCGAGGACCGCACGGCGACCCCCGGGCGGCGCGTCGTTGCTCAGCAGGTAGGACGCGAACGGCCGGTCGGCGACGCCGTCCGGGATCGCCGGGCTAAGCGAGCCGTCGGCCATCCGGTACCAGAAGCCGGTCTCCGCCTGCCAGAGCATCGCGTCGTCGTAGCTCGGGTACGGGAGGACCAGCACCGTCTCTCCCCGCGCGATCGCCGTACGGTAGAGACCGGTCGCGACGAAGGCCGGACGGCCGGGATGGGTGTGCCAGCTCCCCTGCCAGAACGCGGGCACGAGCGTGGCGACCGCTAGCAGCGGCAGGACGATGCGCACGACGCCGTTTCGGCCCGCGTCCGCGATCCAGAGCGCGACGACGACGGCGGCCGCCAGCGCCACGTACATCGCGATCCTCGCCGGAAGGACGTCGTTGAAGACGGGCAGGTTGACCAAGGCCCGCCACGGCAGGACGTAGTACGTCACCCCCCTTAGCTCGAGCCTCGGGCCGAGCTCGGCGAGCACGCCGAGCAGGAGCAGGAGCACGAGCAGCCGTGCCTCACGCGACGTGCGGCGCGACCAAGCGAACCAGACGAGGATCGCGAGGATCGGCAGCCCGAGATAGGCGCCGTTCTCGGCCGTGTTGCCCCGGAACGCGGCCGAAGCCGTCTCCGTCCAGCCGTTCTTGACCGCCGCGAGCGAGGTGGGAACGGCGACGTTCATCAGGTCGGCGCTGTACTCGTACGGCGAGTTGAGCGACGTGCCGTTGAAGTGACGCAGCATCTCGACGAGCAGCGGGCCTGCGATCGCCGCTCCCAACGCGTACGCGCCGAGTAGCGGCAAGGCCAGGCGCCGCAGGCGCATGCGCAGGCGCGGCACCGAGCAGAACGCGGCAACGAGGCCGATCGCCAGCGCGAGCGTGAGCGTGACGAGCACCTCGGTCGAGATCCAGGCTTGCAGCCCGAGCAGGGCGCCGAGCCAGAGCGAGAGACGGAGACGCCCGATCGCGCCGTCGAGATGCCGCAGCACGAGCAGCACGACGAGCGGGACCAGGAAGACGCAGCTGAGGTTCGGGTGCCCCTGCTCGTGCCCCAGCTCGTACGCCGAGAAGCCGAACAGGTAGCCGCCGGCGAGAGCCGCCCACTGCGAGCCGGTCAGGTAGCGGCAGAGGAGAAAGGCAGTCCACGCAGCCAACGCCGGCAGAAGGACGGCGGCGACGTTGTAGCTGACCACCGGCCCCGCGACAAGCGTCAGCGGAGCCATCGCGATCGCGAGCCCCGGCACGGACGTCACCCAGGAAAGGCTCTCCCCGGCGGGCGCCCAGACCGCGTGCGTGTACAGCGGGTTCTCGCCGTGCAGGATCGCGTGCGGCCACCACGCGAACAGCCAGATGAAGATCTGCGGGTCCTCGCCGTACCCGACGTAGTCGCGCCCCGGATGGTGGACGAGCGGCCAGCCGAAGTCCGCCACCGCGATCGCGACGTACGCCGCCAGCGCAACGCCCGACGAGAAGGCTCGAGTCGAGCGGCCCATTCGGGCAGCGTAATAGGCTCCGCACATGGCAACGGCCGTCGTCGTCGGCGCGGGCGTGATGGGAGCGTCGACGGCGCGCGAGCTCGCGCGCCGCGGCTTCGACGTACGCCTGGTCGAGCAGTACACGCCTGGCAACGTGCGCTCGGGCTCGGGCGGCGACACGCGCCTCATCCGCTTCTCGCACGGAGACGTCGACTGGTACACGCTCTCGGCGCGGCGCGCCCTCACGCTCTGGCGCGAGCTCGAGGAGGAGACCGGCATGCGCCTGCTCGACCAGCGGGGCATCGCCTGGTTCGAGACCGGCGACGACGACTTCACGAGGCGCAGCGAGGAGACGCTCCGGCGGCTCGGGATTCCGTGCGAGCGCCTCTCGCCCGAGGAGTCGCGGAGGCTCTATCCGTCGCTCGGCGTCGACGACCTGCGCTCGACGCTCTATGAGCCCGATGCGGGCGTGCTGTACGCGCGCCGCGCGACGCGGTGCCTCGCACGCGACCTGCGCGTCGAGACGGCGCGGCCGACGCCGCAGGACCCGCCGCAGGCGGACGTCGTCGTGTGGGCCTGCGGCGCCTGGCTCGGCACGCTCTTCCCCGGCGTCGTCGAGCAGCGCGTGTCGAGACGCGACGTCTTCTTCTTCGGCGTCGACGGCGGCTGGGCGGGAACGCCGGGCTTCTGCGACTACGCCGGCCCCTACTACGGCCACGGCGAGCTCGGCGGCCTCGGCTTGAAGGTCGCCTACGACGGCCCCGGCGCGGAGATCGATCCCGACGAGCTCGAGCGGCTGCCCGATCCGGCGAGCGAGGCCTACGCGCGCGCGTACGTCGCGAAACGCTTTCCGGCTCTCGCCGGTGCGCCGGTGATCGGCGCCCGCGTCTGCCAGTACGACCTCACCGCCGACACGCACTTCATCTTCGCGCGCCATCCCGAGCGTGCCGGCTGGTGGCTGCTCGGCGGCGGCTCGGGCCACGGCTTCAAGCACGGCCCCGCGATGGCGGAGTACGTCGCGGACTGCATCGAGGGCCGCCGCGAGCCGGAGGCCTTCCACGCGCTGGGACCGAGGAGCGGCAACGCCGGCCTGCGGACGGCGAGCGGAACCTAGTCGGTCTCGAACGCGAGCATCAGCTTGCGCAGGAGCACGTTCAGCTGCTGCTGCTCGCGCTTGGTGAGTGCCGCGGCGACCAGCGACTCCTTGCGCGCCTGCGCGCTCGTCGAGTCCGTCCAGGCGCGCCGGCCGGCGTCGGTGAGCTCGATCTTCACGCCGCGCCGGTCCGACGGATCGGGCAGACGCCGCACGAGCCCCGCCTCCTCGAGCCGGTCGAGCCTGTTCGTCATCGCGCCGCTCGAGACCTCGAGCTCGCTCGAGAGCTCGCCCGGCGACGAGCAGGCACCCTCGCCCAGGATCAGCGAACCGAGCACCTTCCACTCGCCCCACGTGAGATCGTGCTCGCGCAGCGTCTCCTCGAGCGCGTGCCGGAACTTGCTTCTCAGGCTGTTGATGCGGTCGACGATCCCCTCGACCTCGTCGTCGAGCCCCGGAACGTCCACGAGCCGCTCCAGGAAGAGATCGATGTGGTCCCGCCGCCCGGCCTTGATCACCTGCGCCATCGTCTGATCGTACCTCCAACTGAAGTTTCTTGACACCGAACTATATGTGAGATAGTCTCTCGACGTCAAGATATTCGAGGGGGAGGGAAACCGATGCTGCTGTTCGACCCGCAGGTCGCAAACGTCCTGATCGAGGCGCGCCTCGAGGCGCTTCGCGGCGGCCCGCCGCGCCGGTACGGCCGCCGGGTCGCGAGGCCGAATTAGGCGAGAAGGCTCGTCCCGGGCGTGAAATGGCGCCCGCTCGTGTTAGACATTCGTCTTGCGGTCGGGGGCCCTTCCGAGACTGCGCCGGCTGCAGGCGCTCACCGCTGGAGTCGTCGTGCTCCTCGGCGTCTCGGTGCCGGCTGCCGCTGCCGACTCGGGATCCTTCACCTCGAGCGACCCGCTGCTCAACCAGATCTGGGCGGCGTCGGTCACGACCGCGACCGACATGCTCGCACCGGGGCCGCTGACCGTCGACGCGAGCGGCGATCCCTGCGCGATCGACCTGCCGGTGGTGATCGTCGACGGCAAGGTTCGGGATCGCTGTCCGTACATCGGCGACGAGGCGGTGACGGGGATGACACTTCTCGTCTCGACGCCGTCGGCGGAGAGCGCGATGCGAGACGAGATCGTCTGGTTCGCGAACGCGCAGTCCGCCGACGGGACGATTCCCGCGAGCCCCCTCTTCGGCTCGAGCCTCGTTCTCTTCGACTACGAGGCGTACTGGGTCCAGTGCGTCTACGACTACGTCCTGTACACGGGCGACATGTCGCTCGCCAACCAGGTCTGGCCGAACCTCGTCAAGCTGATGAACACCTGGTACCCGTCGAAGGCCCAGGCGAACGGGCTCGTCGTGAACCCGTACGGCCCGGCCGACTACGCCTTCATCCGACGGCAGGGATCGCTCGTCGCCTACTTCAACGCGGGCTACGTGCTGGCGCTGCGCGAGGCGTCGCAGCTCGCGACCTGGACCGGGGACACCCCCGATGCACAGGCGTGGACTGCGCGCGCGACGGCGCTCGTCGCGCCGTTCAACGCGACGTTCTGGGACGGCTCGTCCGGCGCCTACATCGACACGCCGAGCGGGCCGGTCGTGCACCCGCAGGACGGAAACGTCTTCGCGATCCTCGCGGGCCTCGCCTCGGCCCAGCAGACGACCTCGGCGCTCGACTACCTGTCGTCGGCGAACTCGCGCCCGTGGGGCAACACGATGGTCGACAGCAACAGCGCCTGGGGTCAGGATCCCGACTGGGGGACGGACCCGATGGACCGCGCCTATCCGTTCATCGGCTACTTCGAGGTGCTCGCACGCTTCCAGTCGTCGCTGGACGACTCGGCGATCGACCTGATCCGCCGTGAGTGGGGCTGGATGCTCGACAACCCACCGGAGACGGGGACGATGTGGGAGGACATCGGTCCGGGCGGCGGCGCGCCGCGGGACCCGAACCCCTCGTACGACCACGGCTGGTCGAGCGGCGCCGCGCCCGCGCTGACGAGCTACGTCCTCGGCGTGCGGCCGACGAGCCCGGGCTTCGCGACCTTCGTCGTCGATCCGCATCCGGGCTCGACGATCACCTCCGCCTCGGGTGTCGTGCCGACGCCGCAGGGCGACCTCAGCGTGTCGTGGCAGCTCGTCAGCGGCAAGCCGCTCGTCACGGTCAAGGCGCCGCCGGGCGAGATCTGGACGAACGCGCCGGCCACTCCCCCGACCACGGCGACCACGGCGACCACGACACCGAGCACGAAGGCGCAGCCGAAGCCGAAGCCGAAGCCGAAGGCGAAGACGAAGACGAAGACGAAGACGGCGAAGAAGCAGAAGCCCAAGGCCCGGACAAAGGCGAAGTAGCGCTGCGCCGGCTGCTTGCGTCCGTCGGATCGGCCTCGGCGCTCGCGGGAGTCGCGACGTGCCTCGCGCTCTTCTCGGTCTGGCACGGCGCGCGGCCGACCTGGCACGAGCTCGACAGCGGCTACGACATCTACTCCGCGTATTCGGCGAGTTCCCGCGCGGACGCGCCGATGAACAACGCCGGGTTCCTCGGCGACATGTTCGACGTCTTCGACTCGTACCTCCAGCCCCGCGACCGGATCTACTACCAGATCCCGGACACGCCCTACGGGACCTACGACCTGCACGACACCGTGACCGCGCTCGCGGACTACTTCTTCCTGCCGGCGATCCAGGTGACGCGGCTTCGCGACGCGACCGTCGTCATCTCCTACGACGCGGACCCGGCGAAGCTGCACCGCCACTTCCTCAGCCAGATACGCGAATCGCCGGGAACGTTCTCCCGCCTCAGCTACCCGTGATCGCGAACATCGGCGCCATCTGCCTTGCGAACGCGCTGATGGTCTGCGTCGGCGTAGGGCTCCTCCCTGTCTTCCGGCTCGCGAACAGCCGGCGCGCGGCGCTCGCGCGGCTTCCGCTCGCCTACGCGATCGGCACGGCGGCGACAGGCATCGTCGCGAGCGAGCTCGCGGTCGTCGACGTGCCGGTCGGCCGCATCGGCCTCCCGGTGCTCGCCGCCGTGTCGCTCGCGCTCGGCTTCGTCCTGCACAGGCGGCCGGCCGCACCGGCGCCGCCGCGCCTCCTCCGGCGGCAGCTCGTCCCCGTCGCCGTGCTGCTCGGCGCCTCGGCGGCGTTCCTCGCCAACGCCGCGCGTCTCTTCGCCGTCAAGCCGCTCGTCGAGAACGACGGCTGGGCGCTCTGGGGCCTGAGGGCGCGCGCGCTCTACGACTTCGGCCATCCGGTCGCACCGGTGTTCACCTCGGCGCTCTACCCCGGGCTCCAGTATCCGCTCTTCGTACCCGAGCTCGAGGCGATCGACTTTCGCTTCATGGGGACGTTCGACGGGACGCTGATCCATCTCCAGATGCTCGCCTTCGCCGTCGCGTTCGTCGGCGGCGCCTGGTCGCTGCTCCGTTCGAACGCGCCGCCGGTGCTGCTCGCCGCGTCCCTCCTCGCGATCGTCACCGCACCGGCGTTCTTCGGCCAGCTCGGCACGAACGAGGCCGACGTCCCGCTCGCGATCTTCACGGGCCTCGGCGTCGCCGCCCTCTGCGCCTGGCTGCGCACCGGCGAGCACGGGCTGCTGCCGAGCGCCGCGCTCTTTCTCGTGGCGGGCGCGTTGACGAAGAACGAGGGCGAGCTCTTCGCTCTCGCGGCGTACATCGCCGCATTCGCGTGCGCACGGCGCTCGCAGATCCGCGGCCTGATCGCGGCCGGCTCGGCGACGGTCGTCCTCGACTGGCCCTGGCACATCTGGCTCATCGCGCACGGCGTGACCGGAACCGCGTTCTCGCTGTCACGCCTCTTCCACCCCTCGTACCTGACGAGCCACTGGTACCGCGTCCAGTCGGCGGAGCATCAGCTGCTCGCGCACGTCCGTCTCCTCTCCGACTGGAGCTTCGTCCAGCTGCTCGCGGTCGCGGTGCTCGCCGCCGCGCTTGCGCTACGCCGGTTCCGGAGCGTCACGTTCGGCGTCGTCTGGCTGCTGCTCTCCTTCGGCGGGCTGCTCTGCGTCTACTGGGCCTCCCCGCTCCCGCTCTATCCCGACCTGTTCAACTCGGCGCACCGCACGATCGACACGCTGGTGATCGGCGCGCCGCTGCTTGCCGCGGTCGCGTTCGGCAACCTCGGACGGCGGACGGACGAGCCGGCCTAGTCGGGCCAGAAGTCCGCGACGGTGCGCGTGTCGCCGAGCGGATCGTCGATTCGCATCGACACGATCACCAGCTCGGCGTCCTCGGGCTCGTCGTTCCAGACGGAGCGGACGACCTCGGGGGCGACGCGAATCGCCGTGCCCTTCGCCGCCTCGACGACCTCGTCGCCGAGCTTGAACTGGAGCTTCCCCGCAACGACGAAGTAGACCTCCTCCTGCGTCTCGTGGAAGTGGCCGTACGACCCCTTGCCGCCCGTGTGCTGCGGCATCCGGCGATAGGTGAACGCCACCTGCTCGTTGCCGAGCTCGCCGGTGAAGAACCGCATCTCGCCCGGGTATTCGCCCAGGATGTCGGGGACGTCCGCCGGCGTTTTGATGGTGTACCCGCCCGCCATGGAAGTATTAAGTCACCTGAGCGACTCGACACGCAAGCGACTCATCCTCGTGGCGTGCATTCTCGGCTCGACGATCGTGTTCGTCGACTCGACGATCGTCAACGTCGCACTGCCGGCGATCCAGCGCGATCTCGGCGGCGGCCTCGCGCTCCAGCAGTGGGTCGTCGACGGCTACCTGCTCACGCTCGGCGCGCTGATCCTCGTCGGCGGCTCGCTCGGCGACCTGTTCGGCGGCAAGCGCATCTTCGAGATCGGCGTCGCCACCTTCGGCCTGACGTCCGTCCTCTGCGCGCTCGCGCTGAACGGCCCTGAGCTCATCGTCGCACGCGGGCTCCAGGGCGTCGCCGGCGCGCTGCTGACGCCGGCGGCGCTCGCGACGATCACGGCCGTCTTCTCCGGCGAGGAGCGCGGCGCCGCGATCGGAACCTGGACGGCCTGGACGGGGATCGCGTTCGTGATCGGCCCGCTCCTCGGCGGGTATCTCGTCTCCGCTGCGTCCTGGCGGTCGATCTTCGTCGTCAACGTCCCGTTCGTGATCGCGACGCTCGTACTCGTCGGAATCGCGCTGCCGAGCCGTGGGCAAGACCGGGAGCGGGCGCGGATCGACGTCGTCGGCGGCGCCCTCTGCGTGCTCGGGCTCGGCGGTCCCGTCTTCGCCTTGATCGAGTCGCCGCGGCGCGGCTTCGCCGACCCGTTGATCCTCGCGACGCTGCTCGGCGGCGCCGCGCTGTTCGCGGCGTTCATCGCCTGGGAGCTGCACCATGACGCACCCATGCTCCCCCTTCGGCTCTTCCGCCTTCGCAACTTCACCTTCGCCAACGTCGAGACGCTCGCCGTCTACGCCGCTCTCTCGACGCTCACCTTCTTCCTCGTCATCTTCCTGCAGCAGCTGGCGCACTACTCGCCGTTTCGCAGCGGGCTCGCGACGGTTCCGATCACGATCGTGATGTTCGTCTTGTCGCCGCGCGTCGGCCGGCTGTCGATGCGAGTCGGGCCGCGCTTCTTCATGGGAGTCGGCCCGCTCGTCTGCGCCGGCGCGCTCGTGTGGCTGCGCGAGCTCTCCCCCGGCTTCGACTACTGGACGCACCTGCTCCCGCCGCTTCTCCTCTTCGCGGCCGGTCTCAGCCTGATCGTCGCGCCGCTCACCTCGACCGTGCTCGCGGATGCGGGCGAGTCGGATGCCGGGATCGCCTCGGGCGTCAACAACGCCGTCGCCCGCGTCGCGGGCCTGCTCGGGATCGCGATCGTCGGCGCCGCGATCGCAGGCTCCGGCAACAAGCTCGACGTGCCCGGCTTCCGGACGGCGATGGCGATCACGGCCGGCCTGATCGCGGCGGGCGGGCTGATCGGGCTCGCCGGCATCCGCAACCGCGTCGCATGAGCGGCATCGCCGCCGAGATCGTCTTCGACCGCGTCTCGAAGCGCTATCCGAACCGCGACGACCACGCGCTGCACGACTTCTCGCTCGAGATTCCCGCCGGCACCTTCTGCGTCCTCGTCGGGCCGTCCGGCGGGGGCAAGACGACGGCGCTGAAGATGGTCAACCGGCTCGTCAGCTTCGACGAGGGCGACATCCGCATCGACGGGCGCAGCGTACGCGACCTGCCGGTCGTCGAGCTGCGGCGCGGCATCGGCTACGTGATCCAGCAGGTCGGTCTCTTCCCGCACATGACGATCGGCGACAACGTCGCGACGGTGCCCCGCCTGCTCGGCTGGGACCGCTCGCGCCTGCGTGCGCGCGTCGCCGAGCTGCTCGAGCTCGTCGGGCTCGAGGCTGCCGACGCCGGGCGCTATCCGTCGCAGCTCTCGGGCGGTCAGCGCCAGCGGGTCGGCCTCGCGCGGGCGCTGGCGGCCGATCCGCCGGTGCTGCTGATGGACGAGCCGTTCGGAGCGCTCGACCCGATCACGCGTGCGCGCCTCCAGCAGGAGGTGCGCCGCCTCCATCGCGAGGTTGCGAAGACGGTGATCTTCGTCACCCACGACATCGACGAGGCGATCATGATGGGCGACCGGATCGCGATCCTGCGCGAGGGCGGGACGCTCGCGCAGTACGACACGCCGGACGCGATCCTCGCGCATCCCGCGGACGCGTTCGTCGAGCAGTTCATCGGCGAGGACCGCGCGCTGCGCCGCCTTGCGCTGCGGCAGATCGGCGACGTCGAGCTCGAGCCGGACGGCGGCGGCGACGCCCCGCGCGTGTCGACGGCCACGACCGTGCGGAACGCGCTCTCGCTGATGGTCGAGAGCCGGAGCGACCGGGTCTGCGTCGTCGCCGACGACGGCAGCGTCAAGGGCGTGCTGCGCCTCGAGCGCGTCGAGGAGCTGCTGCGGTGATCGGTGCCGGGCCCGTCATCCCCAACTTCGGGCAGGGCGACGCGTGCGTCACCGGCAACCACCTCTTCTGCTGGAGCTGGGTGCGCGAGCACTGGGGCGACACGCTCGAGCCGCACCTCGTGCAGCACGTCGAGCTGACGCTGGTCTCGGTGTCGATCGGGTTCGCGCTCGCCTTCGCACTCGCCCTGCTCTCGCACCGCGTCCGCGCGATCGACCACCCGATCGCGATCGCGGCGGGGCTCGTCTACACGATCCCGAGCCTCGTCGCCTTCCAGATCCTGATCGCCTACTTCGGGCTCTCGAACACGACGGTCGAGATCCCGCTGATCGGCTACTCGCTCGTGATCCTCTACCCGAACTTCGTCGCCGGTCTCCGCTCGCCGTCCCCAGAGGTTCTCGAGGCCGCGCGCGGCATGGGCCTGACGAAGCGGCAGGTGCTCTGGCGCGTCGAGCTGCCGCTCGCCCTGCCGGCGATCATCGGCGGCCTGCGGATCGCAGTCGTCTCGACGGTCGCGATCGCGACGGTCGCCTCGCTCGTCGGCGACCGGGGCCTCGGCTATCCGATCTTCTACGCACTCGCGCTGCCGACGCCGTTCCGGACCGAGATCTACTCGGCCGGCTTCCTGATCGTCGCGCTCGCGCTCTCGCTCGACCTCGTCCTCGTGATCGCGAAGCGAACGCTCGTCCGGTGGGCGCGATGATGATCCACCTGCTCTCCGACACGGCGAACGGGCACACGTTCCTCGAGGGCTTTCGGTTCATCGTCGACAATGCCGGCTTCCTCGCGCGCAAGGCCCTCCAGCAGCTCGAGCTGGCAGGCGCCGGGCTCGGGGTGGGCGCCGCCGTCGCGCTGCCGACCGGCATCCTGCTCGGCCACCTCCACCGCGGCTCGGGAATCGCGATCGGCGCGTCGATCTTCGGCCGCGCGCTGCCGATCGTCCTGCTGATCGCCATCTTCCTGACGATCCTCGGCATCGGCTTCACGAACAACATGGTCGCCCTCGCCGTGCTCGCGACCGGGCCGATGCTGACGACCGCCTACGAGGGCGTCGACGGCGTCGACCGGGACGTCACCGACGCCGCTCGCGGCATGGGGATGTCCTGGCTCCAGATCCTCGGCCGCGTCGAGCTGCCGCTCGCCCTGCCGCTCCTCTTCACCGGGATCCGCATCTCCGCGGTCGCAGTCGTCGCGACCGCGCCGATCGCCGCAATCGCAGGCGGGGGCGGGCTCGGCGACGTGATCGTGAACCCGGCGAGCTACCGGCTCGAGGGCGTGCTCGGGGCCTGCTACTGCGTGATGGCGCTCTCGGCGGGAGTATGGATCGCCCTGCTGGCGTTACAGAAAGCGTTAACCCCGAGGCCGCTTCGCTCGAATAGTGTCCTCGGCACAGGTGACCTGTCCTGAAAGGAGTTGCCGTGATCCGCAAGCACACCCGCAGGGCCGCCAAGGCGGCGTTTGCGATCTCGTTCGGAGTCGCGATCATCCTCGGCCTCTTTGCCGGCGCCGCGCGCTCGTCGCCGAAGATGACGCCGACGATCGTGATGGGAACGAAGAACTTCCCCGAGGAGTACATCCTCGGCGCGCTCTACCAGCAGGCGCTCCAGGCGAAGGGCTTCACGGTCGTGAACAAGGGGAGCCTCGGCTCGACGGAGCTGATCCAGACCGCGCTCACGAGCGGCAAGATCGACTTCTACCCGGAGTACACCGGCGTGATCGTGCAGGACGTCTTCGGCAAGACGTTCTCCGGCGCAACCGCGTCGGCGACGACGAAGGAGGCCAGGAAGCTCGAGGCGGCGAAGGGCTACACCGTCCTCAACCCGACCCCGTTCTACGACACGGACGTGCTCGTCGTCCTCAAGACGACCGCGCAGAAGTACGGGCTGAAGACGATCAGCGACCTGAAGAAGGTCGGGCCGTTCAAGCTCGGGGGCCTGCCCGAGTGCCAGACGCGTAACACCTGCTTCCTCGGCTACACGAAGCAGTACGGGCTCACGAAGGCGACGTTCGTCCCGTTCGCGACGACGTCGATCTACTCGGCGCTCGACTCGGGCGCGATCCTCGCGGGCGACGGCTTCTCGACCGATCCGCCGCTCGGCGGGAACTCGAAGTACGTCGTGCTGACCGATCCCAAGCACGTCACCGGCTTCCAGAACGTCGTCCCGATCGTGAAGACGTCGCTCGTCAAGGCCGAGGGGTCGACCTTCACGGCGACGATCAACGCCGTCTCGGCGAAGCTGACGCTGCCGGCGATCATCGCGATGGACACTGCCGTCGAGGTCGACAAGGACACGCCCGCGGCCGTCGCAAAGGGGTTCCTGAAGGCGAACGGCCTGCTCTAGAACGACGCCGGCGGGGCGGCTCGGAGACCGATGACTTTCGGGCCGCCCCGCCGTCTAAAGGGGTGACGTCAACCGGAAGGGGATTGGCGCTATGCCACGGACAGTGCTCTTGATCGGAACCCGCAAGGGCCTCTTCACGCTCGAAAGCGACGGCGACCGGCGCGACTGGAAGCTGTCCGGCCCGCTCTGCGAGAGCTGGCCCGTCTACCACGCGGTCTTCGACCAGGACGCCGGCACGATCTACGCGGCCGCGGCCAGCGAATGGCACGGCCAGGCGATCTGGCGGAGCAGCGACCTCGGCGAGACCTGGGCGCTGTCGAGCGAGGGGCTCAACTTCGGCGAGGGCGATGCGCCCAAGGTGTCGAAGGTCTCGACGCTCGCCGCGTCGCACGGCCGCGTCCTCGTCGGCGTCGAGGCGCCGGGGATCTTCGAGAGCAGAGACGGCGGCGAGACGTGGTCGCTCCTCTCGACGCTCGCTGGCGAGCCCGGCAGCTCACGCTGGAACGATCCGGCCAGCCAGCCGCCGGGCCATCTCGGCATCTCCGCGCTGATGACGGACGCCGACGACGCCTCCCGCTTCTGGGCGATCGTGCAGGGCGTCGGCATCTTCGAGACCGCGGACGGCGGCACGAGCTGGACGCCGCGCAACGAGGGCCTGCGCAGGGACTGGCCGGCGCCGCCCGAGCCGGAGGTCGGCTTCTGCGTGCACCGGCTCGTGCGCTCGCCGGTCGACGGCGATCGCATGTACCAGCAGAACCACGTCGGCGTGCACCGAAGCGACGACGCCGGACAGTCGTGGACGGAGATCACCGACGGCCTCCCGAGCGAATTCGGGTTCGCCGCGGCGACGCACCCGCACGATCGCGACACCTTCTACGTCATTCCGCTCGATCCCGGCCACGCCCGCTGCATGCCCGAAGGGCAGGCCGCGGTCTGGCGCACACGCGACGCCGGCGCGAGCTGGCAGAAGCTGACGCGCGGGCTGCCGCAGGAGCACGCCCACCTCGGCGTCCTGCGCGCGGCGATGACGATCGACGGCTACGACGTGCCCGGCCTCTACTTCGGCACGAGCACCGGGCAGGTGTTCGCGAGCGCCGACGAGGGCGAGAGCTGGGCGGAGATCGCCGACCACCTGCCGCCGATCTGGTCGGTCGAGGTCGCCACGCTCGAGTGATGGCCGAGCTCCAGCTGCCGCCGACGCTGACGCCGCTCTTCGCGGGGCTGCCGCGACGCGTCGAGGTCGAGGCCGCGACGGTCGCCGACGCCCTCGCGGAGCTGGAGCGGCGCTGGCCCGGCCTGCGCGACCGCCTCTGCGAGCCGGGCCCGACCCTCCGACAGCACATCCACGTCTACGTCGACCAGGAGCGCGCCGAGCTCGACACCAAGCTCGAGCCGCGCTCGCGGGTGCACGTCGTCGCCGCGATCAGCGGCGGTTGAATCCTGAGGCACGGCGCACCGCGCCGACCATCACGGCAGCCGGCCCTCGACGACGCGGCCGGCGCCGAGCGAGGCCAAGAGGAGCACAGCGGCCGCGACGGCGAACCACGACGTCACCTCCCGAAACTCCGTCGTGTGCCCGATGCTCGACCCGAGGCTGCGGTAGATCTGCCCCAGCCGCTCGGCGTTGCGGGCCGTGTACGACTTGCCGCCGGTGATGTTCGCGATCTGGCGGACGACCGCCGGGTCGGGCGGGACGGGAATCGAGTTGATGTAGAGCCCGAACCCGAACGAGACGACGCCGTTCGGCGTGCCGAGGGCGACGCCGTAGACCCGAATGCCCGCGGCCCTCGCCTGGCGCGCTGCCTGGGCGGGCTGGGTGAGGCCGCGGTTCTGGGCGCCGTCGGACTCGAGGACGATCACGGCCGGCAGGTAGTGCCCCGGCTCGCGGCGCACGCCGTCACGGGCAAGCGACGAGACCGCGACCTTGACGGCCGTCGACAGCCCGTCGCCGAGAGCAGTGCCGGCCTCCGGCGTCAGGTAGCCGAGCGCCTCGCGGACGAGCGGCCGGTTGTGCGTCGGCTGCACGAGCACCTCGGGCTCGGAGCTGAACGCGACGAGGCCGACCTTGAAGGACGGCGGCAGCCGGTCGAGGAACGCGCTCATCGACGCGACCGCGGCGTCGAGCCGGTCCGGTTCGACGTCGTTTGCCCGCATCGACCCCGACACGTCGACGAGGAAGATCACCGTGCCGTTGTTCTGGGGCACCGACAGCCGCGCCTTCGGGCGCGCGAGCGCCGTCGCCGCGCACGCGAGCGCGAGCAAGAGCAGCGCGAGCGGCACCCACCGCCGCCACGAGCGCCGCTCCTCGACGACCCCCGCGAGCAGCTCGAGGTTCGTGAACGCAAGCGGATAGCGCGAGCGCCGCCTGTCGACGAAGAGCGCGAAGCCGAGCGCCGCCGGGACGACGAGCAGGGCGAACAGGTACCAGGGGGAGCTGAAGCTCATGTCGCGCAGGCCACCCCGACCTGCACCGCCGCCTTTGCGCCGCTCGGCAGCGCCTCGCTCGTCTGCACCGTCACCGTGACGATGCCGCTCCGCTGGACGCGCCGGACGTGCACGGCGGCGGCGAGCGCGGCCGGCGGCGGATTCGTCGTCCCGAACGCCGTCGCGTCCCACGAGTACGCGAGGCTCTCCTTGTTCGGACAGCCGAGCGTTGCGTGCTCGACGCGCCCCGGCGCGAGCAGCATCATCGTCGCCGCGAGGTCGAGTGACGGACCGGCCGGCGTGATCACGTATGCGGTCGTCTGCGCACCGCTCGTGCTCGAGGGAACGCAGCCGATCAGCGGCTGGAAGAGCCCTGCGCGGTGATGACCCGAGACGGCGCGGAAGAACGCGTAGGCGGTCGTCGAGCGGCCGGGGGCGACGGGGCTGCCGAGCAACGCGTCGAAGGTGACGTGCACGTCGCGCGAGTCGGCGCGCGCATCGACGCCGGCGACGACGCCGCGCCGGAAGGGGCAGTCGAGCAGGAACGTCGCTTCGCCCGTCGCCGGCACCGAAACCCACGGGCCGGGCACGTCGATGCACGTCGGGATGCCGTTGCACTCCTTCCCGACTGCGCCCCCGGCGCCGCCGGCGGCGACCGCCGCGGCGGCGACGACGAGCGCCCAGGCAAGCGCGGCCCTCACACGAGCCTCCGGAACCAGACGCCCGAGAGCACTGCGCCGACGACGATGAAGCCGAGTGCCCCCATCAGCCACCACTGCGTGATCTCGCGCTCCTTCTTCTCGGTTGCGAGCCGCGAGCCGAGATCCTTGTAGACCTGGTTCAGCGACGAAGCGGACTTCGCGGTGTAGAAGCGCCCGCCGCTCGTCTGCGCAACGGTGCGAAGATCGCCCGACGCGGCGGGAACGGCGTACTGCTCGGTGTAGCCGCCGGCGACCTTCTGGTAGACGACGCCGTCCGGTGTGCCGAGCGCCACGGCCGAGACCGGCACGTCCAGCCTGCGCGCCTGCGAAGCCGCCTCCTGAGGCGTCGTGTTCCCCGTGTTCTGGTTCCCGTCGGAGAGCACGATCACCGCCGCCGGCGGATGCGGCAAGCCCGGCTTGCTCTTGCCGACCGCGGTCGTGGCGACGCCGAGCGCCTGCTTGATCCCGTCGCCGATCGCGGAGCCCTCGAGCTCGACCTTCCTTGGCAGCTGCTCGAGGACGAGCTGGTGGTCGTACGTCGGCGGCACGCGAACCGTCGGGCGGTTCGAGAAGGTCACGAGCGCGATGCGGTACTTCGCCGGCAGCGTCTTCACGAACCGCGCGATCGCGGCGTCGGCGGCGTCGAGCCGGCTCGGCTTCACGTCCTTGGCCGCCATCGAGCCCGAGACGTCCAGCGCGAGCACGACCGTCGCGCCTTCACGCGGCTCGGTCACGTCGGCCTGCGGACGCGCGAAGCCGGTGAGCAGCACGAGCAGCCCGATCAGGAACAGCACGAGCGGCACGAAGCGCCGCGGGCCGGGATCGCCGCTCAGCATGTTCGGCACGAGCGCGGGGCTCGACCACGCCGCTGCGCGCTCCGCCCGCCTGCGCTCGAGCAGGACGAAGCCGTAGACGGCTGCCGGCAGGACGAGCACGACGAGCAGCAACATCGGGTGCTGGAAGCTGAAGCCCCACATCGCCCTAATCGGCCCGTTTCAGGAACGTCGCGAGGGGGCGAAGCCAGTCGCCCTCGGTCGAGAGCGCGGTGTGCCGCACGCCGGCGCTCGCGAGCAGCTTGACGAGCCCTTCGCGCTCATCCCTCGCCGCCGCGGCGAAGCGGCTCCGCAGGCGTGCGTCGCCCGTGTCGACGCGCAGCTGCCGGCCGGTCTCCGGATCGACGAGCCGCAGCTCGCCGACGTCGGCGAGCTCCTGCTCGCGCGGGTCGCGGATCTCGATCGCAACCGTCGGGTGGCGGCCGGCGACCCGCAGAAGCGGGGCGCGCCAGTCGCGCGGACCGCGAAAGTCGGACACGATCACGACGAGCGAGCGCTGCACGGCGAGCCCGTCGACGAGCGCGAGCGCATCGCCGAGGGTGCCGTTCCCGGACGGCTCCTCGCGCAGCGCCGCCAGCGTCAGCAGGAGCCCGCGCCGCCCCTGGCGCGGCCGCCGCCAGCGCGAGTCCTCCGGGCCGAAGGTGATCAGGCCGAGACGGTTTCCGCGGCGGGTGGCCGCGTGGCCGATCGCGAGCGCGACGCCTTCGGCGACGTCGGCCTTCCGCCGCTCGGCGGTGCCGAAGTCCATCGAGGCGGATGCGTCGAACACGAGCCACGTGACGAGGACGCGCTCGGCGAGCTCGACGCGAACGTGCGGAGCGCCCGTGCGTGCGGTCACGTTCCAGTCGATGCGGCGCACGTCGTCGCCCGGTTCGTACGGGCGCACCTGGTGCAGCTCGGTGCCGACGCCGGTGAACGCCGAGCGGTAGTCGCCGGCGAGCAGCCCGTCGACGCGCCGCGCGATCGCCAGCTCGAGCGCCTCGAGGCTCTCGGCCGTGACGACGCCGGGGCCCGGCCGCGCGGCCGTCCGCTCGCGGCCGGCCGCCGCAATCAGTCCTTTCACGCCGCGGCGGGCGCCGTACGACCGAGCTCGAGCTGCGGCATCGCAACCGCCGCGAGCACTTCGTCGAGCACCTGGTCGGCTGTGACCTCCTCGGCAAGCGCCTGGTAGGAAAGGACGAGGCGGTGCCGGAACGCATCGCGAACGAGCGCCTCGACGTCGGAGGCGACGACGTAGTCGCGGCCCCCGATCACGGCGAGCGCCCTCGCCGCCGCGATCACGCTGATCGGGCCGCGCGGGCTCGCGCCGTACGAGACGTACGGCGCGATCGCGTCGACGCCGAAATCGGCAGGCCGGCGGGTCGCGGACGCGAGGTCGACGGCCCACGAGATCAACGACGGATCGACGTAGACGCTGCCGACCTGTTTCTGGAGGCGGCGTAGATCCTCGAGCGAGAGGACGTTCTCGAGCCTCGGCTGCGGCTCGAGCGAGCGCGAGACGACCGTCAGCTCCTCGTCGTGTGCGGGATAGTCGACGAGCACCTTCAGCATGAACCGGTCGACCTGCGCCTCCGGCAGCGGATAGGTCCCCTCGGACTCGATCGGGTTCTGGGTCGCGAGCACGAGGAACGGGTCGGGCACCGTGAACGTGTCGTGACCGATCGTCACCTGGCGCTCCTGCATCACCTCGAGCAGCGCCGACTGCACCTTCGCGGGCGCGCGGTTGATCTCGTCGGCGAGCAGGAAGTTGCAGAAGACCGGACCGAGGTCGACCTCGAAGTCGTGCTTGTCCGGCCGGAAGACGCGCGTGCCGACGAGGTCGCTCGGCACGAGGTCGGGCGTGAACTGGACGCGCTTGAACGTGCCGCCGAGGACCGATGCCGTCGACTTGATCGTGAGCGTCTTCGCAAGCCCGGGGACGCCTTCGATCAGGAGGTGGCCGCCGGCGAGCAGGCAGACGAGCACCCGCTCGAGCATCGCCTCCTGCCCGGCGATCACACGCCGGATCTCGAACAGCGCCTGCTCGAGCTTCGTCAAGAGCTCCTTGTCGACCGTGCCAGCCTGCTCTGCCATGCGAAGCCTCCCACTCGACATGTCCCGATCGAGACGACCGGCCGCCCCGTAAAGGTAGCTTCCCCGGCCCCGAGTTGGAATGGGCCGAAAGGCGGGTTTAGGGGCTTTTCAGGCTGCCGTCGCCGGTGCCGTTCCGAAGCGGGTCCGGCCGCAGGATCAGCGTCTCGCTCGGCGCGTGGGTCAGCATCCAGGCGAGGTCCTTGGGCGTGAAGCCGGGCCGCCGCCCCGTCGGCGCCGGGACGACGATCCGGTCGAAGCGCTCGACCTCCCAGAGGCGCTGGAGCGCGTGGATCGGCGTCCGCCCGCTCTCGACCCGCGCGTCGACGGGAACCCCCGCCCGCAGCGCGGCGTGCTCGACCGCCTCGAGGAGCGGCATCGCCACCGAGACCTCCTTCTGCATGGGAGCGTCCTGGGCGAGCTCGAGCGGGACGACGATCAGGTAGGCGGGGACGAGCTTCGCGTCCTCCGCACGCGCGATTCTGATCGCCGCCGCGAGGACCCTCTCGTCGAGGGCGCCGCCGGTGAACGGGACGAGGACCCGCCCGACGCGGGTGCGGCGGTCGAGCCGCGGCGGCCGGCGTGACCACGCAAGCGCCGCGGCGAGCGCGGCGACGAGCACCCCGAGAGCGACGACGAGCGCCGTCATCCGAACTCCACCCCGTTCTCCTCGCGCAGCGCGCGGTCGGCGACGACGCGGATGTCCGTGCCCGGCAGCTCGCGGATCAGAGCCGACACGAGCGAGCCGCGGCGGATCTCGGTGAACCGCGACTCGTCCGGCGTGCCGACGAAGACGTACGTCGAGCCGCGCTCGTGGGCGACGCGCTTCACCGTGTCGACGAGGCCGTCGCCCTCGACCTCGAGGAAGTGCACGCCGAGGATGCTCGCGAGCCGGCGCAGCGCCGCAAGCGACGTGGCCTGGGCCTCGGTCAGCTTCTCGCCCGGCCTGCGCACCCAGAGCGCGTCGATCTCCGAACCGAGCCTCTGCGCCGAGCGGAACGCACGACGCAGCAATCGCTGCGACCTCGCCTCGGGCGTGACGAGCGCGAGGATCCGCTCGGCGACCGCCTGCTGGCTCAGCGGATCGAGGATCGCGGTCGTCCGCCGCGCCTCGACGTCTTCCGCGAGCTCGCGCAGGACGAGCTCGCGCAGCGCGGCGAGGTTGTCGATGCGGAAGAAGTTGCCGAGCGCAGTGTCGATGCGATCGAGGGGATAGACCTTGCCCGCCGCGATCCGCTCTCGCAGCGCCTCCGGCGTCAGATCGACGAGCACGACCTCGTCGGCTTCGTCGAGGATGCGGTCGGGAAACGTCTCGCGGACGCGCACGCCCGTCAGCTCGCAGACCTCGTCGTTCAGGCTCTCGAGATGCTGCACGTTCACCGTCGAGGTGACGTCGATCCCGGCCGCCAGGATCTCGTCGATGTCCTCGTAGCGCTTCCGGTTGCGCGCCTCGGGCAGGTTCGTGTGCGCGAGCTCGTCGACGAGCGCGAGCTCGGGCTTGCGGCGGATCACCGCGTCGACGTCCATCTCGGCGAGGTCGAGCCCGGCGTGTGCGCTGCGGAGGTGCGGGACGAACTCGAGTCCGTCGGCGAGCACTGCCGTCTCGGCGCGGTCGTGCGGCTCGAGGTACCCGATCGCGACGTCGCGCCCCTCGTTCTGCGCCTGCCGGCCCTCCTGGAGCATGCGGTAGGTCTTGCCGACTCCCGCCGCCATCCCGAGGAGGATTCGGTAGCGGCCGCGCACGGGTCGAGCCTATGCCCCGAGCAGGTTGTGGACGATCAGGTCGATCAGCTTGATCCCGACGAACGGCAGGATCATGCCGCCGAGGCCGTAGATCAGCAGGTTGCGGCGCAGGAGCGCAGTGGCGCCGATGGCGCGGTAGCGCACGCCCTTCAGAGCGAGCGGCACGAGAGCCGGGATGATCAGGGCGTTGAAGATGATCGCCGAGACGATCGCGCTCTTCGGCGTGCCGAGGTGCATGATGTTCAGCGAGTTCAGCGGGCCGCGGTGGCCGGGCTTCGCGTAGGTGAACGCGAACATCGCCGGCAGGATCGCGAAGTACTTGGCGACGTCGTTCGCGATCGAGAACGTCGTGAGCGCGCCGCGCGTGATCAAGAGCTGCTTGCCGACCTCGACGATCTCGATCAGCTTCGTCGGGTTCGAATCGAGGTCGACCATGTTGCCGGCCTCCTTCGCCGCCGACGTGCCGGTGTTCATCGCGACGCCGACGTCGGCCTGGGCGAGCGCGGGCGCGTCGTTCGTGCCGTCCCCGGTCATCGCGACGAGTCGCCCCTTCGCCTGCTCCTCCTTGATCAACGCCATCTTCGCCTCCGGCGTCGCCTCGGCGAGGAAGTCGTCGACGCCCGCCTCCTCGGCGATCACGGCCGCGGTGACGCGGTTGTCGCCGGTGATCATCACCGTGCGGATGCCCATCTTGCGCAGCTCGTCGAAGCGCTCGCGCATGCCGCCCTTGACGATGTCCTTCAGGTGGATCACGCCGAGGACGAAGTTGTCCTGCGCCACGACGAGCGGGGTGCCGCCCGCGCGCGCGATCTTGTCGACCTCGTCGTCGAGCCGCGCGGGGATCTTGCCGCCCTGCTCCTCGACCCACCGCTTGACGGCGTCGGCCGCGCCCTTGCGGTACTGCTTGCCGTCGTAGTCGACGCCGCTCATCCGCGTCGTCGCCGAGAAGGGGATGAACGTCGCCTCGTGCTCGGCGAGCTCGCGGCCGCGGAGGCCGTACTGCTCCTTCGCGAGCACGACGATCGACCGGCCCTCGGGCGTCTCGTCGGCGAGCGAGGCGAGCTGGGCCACCTCGGCGAGCTCGGTCGGCTGGACGCCGTCGACGGCGACGAACTCGGACGCCTGTCGGTTCCCGAGCGTGATCGTGCCGGTCTTGTCGAGCAGGAGAACGTCGACGTCGCCGGAAGCCTCGACCGCGCGGCCCGACATGGCGAGCACGTTGCGCTGCACGAGCCGGTCCATGCCCGCGATCCCGATCGCCGACAGCAGCGCTCCGATCGTCGTCGGGATCAGCGCGACGAGCAGCGCGATCAGGACGGTCTGCGAGAGCCGCGTTCCTGCGTAGATCGCGTACGGGCGCAGCGTCACGACCGCGGCCAGGAACGTGATCGTGAGCCCGGAGAGCAGGATGTTGAGCGCGATCTCGTTCGGCGTCTTCCGGCGCTCGGCGCCCTCGACGAGCGCGATCATCCGGTCGAGGAACGACTTGCCCGGCTCCTGCGTCACCTCGATCACGAGCCGGTCGGAGAGCAGACGCGTGCCGCCGGTGACGGCCGAGCGATCGCCGCCCGACTCGCGGATCACCGGCGCGGACTCGCCCGTGATCGCCGACTCGTCGACCGAGCCGATGCCTTCGACGATCTCGCCGTCGGCCGGAATCACTTCTCCGGCGACGACGACGACGGTGTCGCCGCGCTGAAGCTCGGGCGCCGGCACCTGCCTCCCGTCGATGAGCGTCGCAACCGTGGTCGTGCGCGTGGCGCGCAGCGCGTTCGCCTGCGCCTTGCCGCGCCCCTCGGCGATCGCCTCGGCGAAGTTCGCGAACAGCACCGTCAGCCAGAGCCAGACGGCGATGACGCCGACGAACCAGAGCGAGCCGGTGTGGCCGCGCACGATGTCGAGGACGAAGATCCCGGTCGTGATCACGCTGCCGACCTCGACGATGAACATGACCGGGTTCTTCAGCTGGAGCCGCGGGTCGAGCTTCGGGAACGAATCCCGGACCGCCCCGGCGACGATCTCACGCGAGAAGATGCTTGCCGACTTGCGTGCCATCTAGCTTCCTGACTCCTTGTCCAGTGCGATGTTGAGCTCGAGCACGTTCACGCCCGGCTCGCCGAAGAAGCCCCACGTGCGGCCGATCGTGTACTTCTTGATCAGCGCCTGCACCGTCGCGAGCGGCAGGTGCCGCACGGCCGCGACCCGGCGCGACTGGAGTTGCGCATAGGCGATCGAGATCTCGGGGTCGATCCCGGACGCCGAGGTCGTGACCGCGTCGACCGGGATGTCGTGGATCGTCAGGCCCGGGTTGTAGGGCCCCTCGAGCTCGAGGACGGCCTCGGCCGCCGCGTGGACGTTCTTCGCGAGGTTCGGGTTCGTCGGGCCGAGGTTGGCGAACGTCGTCCCCATCGCGTTGTAGGCGGGCGACGTCGCGGAAGGCCGCTCGTGGAAGTACTTCGCGCTCGTGAAGGCCTGCGCGGCGAGCTTCGAGCCGACGACCTTGCCGTCGACCTTGATCAGGCTGCCGTTCGCCTGGCTCTTGAACGCCACCTGCGCAAAGCCCGTCATCAGCAGCGGGTAGCCGAAGCCGAAGACCGCCGTGATCACGACGATCGCGATCGCGGAGCTGAGAACCGTCTTCATCAGTGCATCAACCCTTCGACGATTGGACCGAGAGTGAGAGCGGGGAAGATCATCAGCCCGGCGGTGAGCGCGATCACGCCGATCAGCAGCACGACGAACGTCGGCCCGTCGGTGCGGAACGTGCCGGCCGAGACGGGCACGATCTTCTTCTTCGCCAGCGCGCCGCCGAGCGCGAGCGCCGCGAACATCGGCACGAAGCGGCCGAGCAGCATCGCCACCGTCCCGAAGTCGGCGCTGAAGTTCGTCAGGCCGAAGCCGGCGAAGGCGCTGCCGTTGTTGTTCGACTGCGAGTCGTACGCGTAGAGCGTCTCGGTGAAGCCGTGGACGCCGCTGTTGTAGATCGAGGCGAGCCCGCTCTTCGTCACGATCGAGATCGCGGTCAGGGTCAGCACCATCGTCGGTACGAAGAGCGCGCCGAGCGCCGCGTACTTGATCTCGCGCGCTTCGAGCTTCTTGCCGAGCCATTCCGGTGTCCGCCCGACCATCAGCCCGGCGACGAACACCGCGAGGACGATGTAGAAGAACATGCCGTAGAGCCCCGAGCCGACCCCGCCGAAGATCACCTCACCGAGGAAGAGGTTGACCAGGGGCACAGCTCCGCCCGCGGGCGTCTGCGCATCGAACCCGTTGTTGACCGAGCCGTTGGAGGCGTCGCTCGTGGCGACGGTCCAGAGCGAGGAGTTGGCCTGGCCGAAACGGATCTCCTTGTCGGACATGTTCCCGCCCGACTGGGTCGCGCTCTGCGTGATGTTCACGCCCGAGCTGCGCAGCACCGAGGAGCCGTGCTGCTCGGCGGGCAGGTTGACGGCGACGCCGATCGCGAAGACGATGAACATCGCCGCGAACACCGCCCACGCATGTCGGCGCGCGAACACCATCTTCCCGAACATGAACACCTCTGCCGCCGGAATCAGCAGGATCGACAGCAGCTCGAGGAAGTTGGAGAGCCCGGTCGGGTTCTCGAACGGCACGGCCGAGTTCGAGTTGTAGAAGCCGCCGCCGTTCGTGCCGAGCTGCTTCATCGCGATCTGCGAGGCGACCGGGCCGCGCGCGATCGACTGCGTCGCTCCCTGAAGCGTGGTCGCGGTCGCATGGCCGTCGAGCGTCTGCGGGACGCCCTGCCAGATCAGCAGCGCGCTGACGACGATGCACAGCGGCAGCAGCAGGTAGACGAGCGTGCGGTAGAGGTCGACCCAGAAGTTCCCGATCGTGTCGGCGGAGCGCCTCGAGATCCCGCGCACGACCGCGGCGAGCACCGCGATCCCGACTGCGGCGGAGACGAAGTTCTGGACCGCCAGCCCGGCCATCTGGGTGAGGTACGACATCGTGTACTCGCCGCCGTAGAACTGCCAGTTCGTGTTCGTGACGAAGCTGGCCGCGGTGTTCAGCGACAGGTGCGCCGGCACGCCCTTCATGTGGTCCGGGTTCAGGAAGAGGTGGCCCTGAAGCCGCTGGATCGCGTAGAGGAGAGCCCAGAAGAGAACGCTGAAGACGAGCACCGTCTTGCCGTAGGTCTTCCAGTTCTGCTCGCGACTCGCGTCGGCGCGGACGAGGCGCAGGAAGCCGTTCTCGATGCGTGCGAAGAACCGGCCTGCCGGCCGGGGAGCCGTGTAGATCCGCGCCATCCAGAGGCCGAGCGGATACCCGAGCGCGACGAGCGCGACCGCGTAGAAGAGGATCTGGGAGATGCCCTGGCCGTTCATCTAGAACTTCTCACCCCTGAACAGGGCGTAGACGAGGTACGCGAAGACGAGCAGCGAGACGACGAGCCCGAATGCGTCGGAGGCAGACATCAGACTCTGTCGAGCACCCGGAGGATCACGTACACGAACGCGAAGCACGCAGCCGCGATGCCGATTGCCGCCAGGTCGTACATCAGCGCCGGGCTCCCGTCCGCCGTTGCGCGACGAGACGGTCACGGTAGACGAGCAGCACGCGAAGCGCTCCGATCAGAACGCAGGCGACGATGAGGACGAATGCGAGCGCCGTCGGCAGCATCGTCGACGAGGCGCCGGCGACGAAGAGGACGGCAAGAACGAGGAACGGGAGCGCGGCGTGCTCGAGGGTGCGCGCCCGTTCGATCGGGTCGTTTCGGTGCCGAACGACATTCACGACCTCGAACCTAGAACGCGCGGGCTGAAACGGGGCTGAAGATCGCGTACGACGACCTGAAGAAACCCTGAAGATGCCTCGGTCGCGTTGCGCGGGGTTACAAGCGGGTCAGCTCCACGATCACGAATGCCAGGTAGAGGCCGATCAGCGCTGCCCCACCGGGTCGGCCCATCCCCCGCCGGCGTGTGAGCAGAAGCAGGCAGGCGAGCGTCATCACGCCGAGCCAGACCAGGTCGAACCTCGTCTCGCTCGTGAGCCCGGCGAAGCTGACGAAGAGAGCCGGGACGACGAGGCCGGCGGCGAGGTTGATCGTGTTGCTGTTCAGCGTCTCGCTGACGAGGGCCGAGCCGCGATCCGCAAGACCCAGGCGCAGCGCCGTGAACGCATTCGGGATGCTCGTGAGCGGAGCGAGCACGAGAACGCCGATCGCGACCCGTGATGCGTGCCATTGAGCGGCCAGCGCCAGCGCTGCCTTCACCAGGCCGAAGCTCCCGACCACGACGAGCATCACGGCGGGTGGGATCAGGGCGATCGTCCTCCGGAGGCTCTCCCGCTCCTCTGTCCACGGGAGATGCCTGCGTTCGTGCTCGCCGAGCGCCCGCCCGAGACCGACGACGATCCTGTGCGGTAGCAGCGGGAGCTCGAGGGCGGCCACGCCGCGCCCGCGAACGAGGAGGAACACGTAAGGACCGATGATCGCGGCCAGCAGCAGCGCCGCGAGGTACGGCGGAACGATTCCGTACAGGAGCCCGGCGGCGGCCAGTGTGGTCAACACGCCGACGCTCCCCTCGAGCAGGAGCGATTCGCGCCGGATGTGCACGTTCCCGGCCAGCACCGCCGTCAGCCCGATCATGGCGGCCAGGTTGAAGACGTTCGATCCCACGAGAACGCCGAGGCTCGCTCCACGCGCTCCCTCGATCAGCGCGACGAGAGCGGACACGATCTCCGGCGCGTCGGCGGCGAACGCGGTCAGCAGCCCGAGCAACGCCTCGGGCAGGCCAAGATGTACGCCGAGCGAGTCGAGACGGCGTGCGAAGAACGCCGCGGACGCGAGCGTGACCACGAGCGAGACGGCGAACACCGGCAGGGCTAGCGCCGGAGCCATCAGCAGTCGGGAAAGCGGATTGTCGTGGCGGGCAGCATGCGGAAGCGATCGCCGACCCGGCTTCCCGGCACACCTGCGCGGACCGTACCAGCAGAGCAGCGACGGCCCCGGCCAAGCTCACACGCTTCGGAGGGTGCTCTACGCGGCCGCCGCGAGCGGCGCGTAGTCGAGTGCCGCGAGCGCCTCGCTCAGCGTCTCGGCGAGCACCTCGTCGGGCGCCCGCGAGTAGAGCGGGCTCCCGGGCTCGGTGAGCAGCCGCTCGACGAGCAGTATCCCCCGCACCGAGACGAGCGGATCGCAATCCTCGAGGCGGCGCTGCAAGGCGCGGACGAGGCCCAGATGCCGGCGAATGGCGCGCGCGTTGAGCGGTACGGGCCCGGGAAGCGTCCCGCCGCGCACTTCACGCTCGATCCCCCGCAGGCCGCGCGCGAGCGTCGACCGCAGGCGCGGTGAGGCGAGCTCTTCGACCCGCCAGCTGAGGAGCGCCGACGACGGACGCGCAACCGCGCCCCAGAGCAGCCACTCGTCGGCGGCCCGGCGACGCCGCCCGAGCTCGGCCGCCGCCCGGGCGGATCGCACGAGCCCGACGAGGACGAGGAAGCACGCGATCACCGCGACGGGGAGCCATGCGAGCGTGAACAGGAAACCGGCCGCGAGGACGAGCAGCGCCAGGCAGAGCTGCGGCAGCACGGTAAAGAGCGGGCGTGACGGATTCTGAGAGGTGAATTTCCCCACGCGGACCACGCTAGGAAGACCCGGCTGAAAGCCGCGTGAAGATCGCGAAGCCGGGCCTGAAGAAATCCTGAAGGCGTTAGTGCGTCGCCGGCTCGACGAGCCGGTAGCCGGCGCCGGGCTCGGTGATCAGGTAGCGCGGGTGCGCCCGATCGGGCTCGATCTTGCGGCGGAGCTGCGAGACGTTCACGTGCAGCAGGTTCGAGTCGTTGCCGTAGCCCGGCCCCCACACCTCGGTCAGCAGCGCCCGGTGCGTGAGCAGCTTGCCCTTGCCGACCGCGAGCACGCGCAAGAGCTCGAACTGATGCGGCGTCAGGTGCACCGGCCTGGCGCCGACGGTCACGGTTCGCCTGGCGAGGTCGACGACGAGGTCTCCGATCTCGATCACCGGCTCGGCGTCGGGCGCCGTGCGGCGCAGCACGGCGCGCAGCCGTGCGAGCAGCTCGTCGAGCCCGACCGGCTTGGTGACGTAGTCGTCGGCGCCGGCGTCGAGAGCCGCCACCTTCTCGCGCTCCTCGCCGACCGCCGAGAGGAGGATCACGGGCGCCGGGCTCCACTTGCGCAGCTCGCGGCACACGTCGATGCCGGTTCCGTCCGGAAGGACGAGGTCGAGGATCACCGCTTCGGGCGGTCTCATCGCGGCGGCGGCGAGAGCCGTCTCAACCGTCTCCGCAGTCTCGACCTCGTACCCGGCGCCGCGGAGGCCCGTGCGCAGCGCGCGCAGGATCTGCTGCTCGTCGTCGACGACGAGGATCCGCGCGCCGGTCAAACGACAGCCTCGGCGCGCACGCAGGGCAGCGACAGCACGAAGGTCGCTCCCTGGCCTTGCCGCGACTCCACCCAGATGCGACCGCCGTTCGCCTCCGCGAAGCCGCGCGCGATCGCGAGGCCGAGGCCCGCACCCAGGCCCTCGCTCTGCTCGCCGCGGTGGAACGGCTCGAAGATGCGCTCGCGCTCCTCGACCGGCACGCCGGGACCGTGGTCGATCACGCGGACGACCGCCTCGGCCGACGTCCCCGAGACGTTCACGTGAACCGGTTCGTCTGCCGGCGAATACTTGAGCGCGTTCTCGAGCAGGTTCACGAGCACGCGCTGGATCTGATGCGCGTCGACGCGCACGGCTGTCGAATCGTCGGAGAGGGAGACCTCGATGCGCCGGCTGTCGTTCAGCTCGTCGAGAGCTCCGACCACGAGGTCGTCGAGGTCGAGCAGCGCCGGTTCCGGCAGTGCAGCGCCGGCCTCGAGACGCGAGAGGTCGAGGAGGTTCCCGACGAGGTGGTCGAGCCGGTCCGAGGCGCTGAGGATCGTCGCGAGCAGCTCTGCCCGGTCGGCGTCGGCGATCGACAGGTCAGGTCGCGCAAGCGCGCTCGCCGAAGTCGAGATCGCCATCAGCGGTGTGCGCAGGTCGTGGCTGACGGCGCGCAGGAGTGCGGTCTTGATCACGTCGGCGCGCCGCAGCGCCTCCGCCTCCAGCGCTTCCTGCGCGAGCCGCTCGCGCTCCTCGAGGAGCGCCGTCGTCTCTTGCGCGAGCTGCGCCGTCTCGTACGCGCGGCGGCGCGAACGCGCAGCGAGCTCGCTCACGACGATCGCGGTGACGACGAACACCGCGAGCGCGAACCAGTTGCGCGAGTCGGCGAGCGTGAACGTGTGCACCGGCTCGAGGAAGAAGAAATTGAACGCGAGCATGCTCGCGATCGAGACCACGACCGCGTACACGAGGCCGAAAGCGATCGCGACCGGCAGCACGGCGAAGACGTACAGCGCACCGAGGCTCAGCACCGGAACGTAGACGCGCAGCCCGAAGATCACGCCGGTCACGGCTGCGACCGCGAGCCCGCACGCCAGCACGGCTTGGATGCGTTGTCTCACGACGAAGACGCTAGCCGAGCGCGACCATGCGGTCGATCGCACCGCGGGCCCGTACCGCGATCTCCGGATCGACCCGCACGACGTAGGTGCCGTCACGCAGCGAGTCGCGAACCTTCTCGAGCGTGATCATCTTCATGAACCGGCAGACCGCGCCCTCGCGCACGGGCTCGAAGCGCTTGCCGGGCGCCTCGCGCCGGAGGCGGTGGATGATCCCCTCTTCGGTCGCGACGAGGAAGCGCTCCTTCGGCGACGTGCGCACGTGCTCGACCATGCGCTCGGTCGAGAGGATCCTCGTGCGTCCGTTCGCGAACGCCATCGCCTGGCTCGCGCAGCCGCACTCGGGATGGACGAGCAGGTCGGCCTCCGGTGCTTCGCGCTGCCAGTACTCGATGTCGCTCGGGCGGATGCCGGCGTGCACGTGGCACTCGCCGAGCCAGATGCGCAGCCTGCGGCCGGTGACACGCTCGAGCCAGAGACCGAGGAACAGATCCGGCAAGAAGAGGATCTCCCTGTCCGCCGGGATCGCGCCGATCACGTCGACGGCATTGCCCGACGTGCAGCAGTAGTCGCTCTCCGCCTTCACCTCGGCGGTCGTGTTCACGTACGAGACGACGACGGCCCCCGGATGCTCCGCCTTCCACGCGCGAAGCTGTTCGGCGGTGATCGACGACGCGAGCGAGCAGCCCGCCTTCGGGTCGGGGATCAGCACGGTCTTCTCGGGCGAGAGGATCGCGGCGGTCTCGGCCATGAAGTGCACGCCGCAGAAGACGATCGTGCCGGCGCCGGTCGCGGCGGCCTGGCGCGAGAGCCCGAGCGAATCGCCGACGTAGTCGGCGACGTCCTGCACCTCGGGCAGCTGGTAGTTGTGCGCGAGGATGACGGCGTTGCGTGCGCGTGCGAGCTCGCGCACCTCGTCATGCAACGACTGCGCGACGGCGGCGGCGCTCATTCCACCTCCAGCGAGACGCGCAGCGAGCGCGCCGAATGCGTGAGCGCGCCGACCGAGATGAAGTCGACGCCGGTCTCGGCGTACGCGCGCACCGTCGCGAGCGAGACGCCGCCCGATGCCTCGAGCTGGGCCCGGCCGTCGACGAGATCGACCGCCTGCCGTACCTGCTCGGGCGTCATGTTGTCGAGCAGGATCCGGTCGGCACCGGCCGCGAGCGCCTCGGCGACGTCGTCGAGCGTCTCCGCTTCCACCTCGACCGGCCGCCCGTTTCGGAGCGCCGCGACCGCCGGACCGATGCCGCCCGCGATCCGCAGGTGGTTCTCCTTCAGGAGCACGGCGTCGTGCAGTCCGAAGCGGTGGTTTCGCCCGCCGCCCGTGCGAACCGCGTAGCGCTCGAGCGCACGTAGCCCGGGAGTCGTCTTGCGCGTGTCGAGGATCTCGACGCCCGTTCCTTCGACGAGGTCGACGTAGCGCGCCGTCAGCGTCGCGATGCCGCTCAGGCGGCCGAAGAGGTTGAGCGCCGTCCGTTCCCCCGTGAGCACGGCGCGCGCAGAGCCTTCGATCCGGGCGACGCGCGCCGGCACGCCCGACACGCGTTCGCCCTCGTCGAGCAGGGGCTCCAGCCGCAGGCCGGAGTCGAGCGCTGCGAACACGGCGGAGGCCGCAGGGACGCCGCAGACGACGCCCGGCTCCTCGAGCACGAGCTCGGCACGGCAGCGTGCCTCCGCAGAGACGACGGCGTTCGTCGTCACGTCGCCGCTGCCGACATCCTCGGCGAGCGCCGCCCGGACGATCGGCTCGAGGACGTCCGGCGTCAGCTCCATCGCTCGAAGCGCGACTCCTCGCCGCGCGTGAGGACGACGTGACGGGCGAACGCCTCGTCCTCGGTCGGAAAGTCGGAGCGGAAATGCGCACCGCGGCTCTCGCGCCGCGCGAGCGCGCTCCCGGCGACGAGCCGCGGCAGCAGGGCGTCGACACCGAGCAGCCGCTCGAGCCCGTCGGCGCTCCGAATCACGCCGGCGTCCTCCCAGAGCGCGCGCCGGATCGCCGGCGTCACCGGCTTCTCGGGATGTGTCTGGGGTCTCACCCCGGACTTGGCCTCGAGCGGCGACTCGGACAGCGCCGCGAGCGCGGCCCGCCTGCCGAAGACGAGGCACTCGAGCAACGAGTTCGACGCGAGCCGGTTTGCGCCGTGGACGCCCGTCGCCGCGCACTCGCCCGCCGCATAGAGGCCGGGCAGCGTCGAGCGTCCGTCCAGATCCGTGACGATCCCGCCGACCGTGTAGTGCGCGGCCGGGGAGACCGGGATCGGCTCGGAGGCGGGGTCGAAGCCCGCGCGCTCGAGCGTCGCCATCAGGCCCGGGAAACGGCCGCGGTCGATCGGACGCAGGTCGAGCCGGGCGCCGCCGTTCGCGACGATCGCGCGCGTGACGACGTCGCGGGGCGCGAGCTCGTCGGTGAAGCGGTCGCCGTCGTCGCCGACGAGGAGCGCGCCCTCGCCGCGAAGCGCTTCGGAGAGCAGGAAGCCGTCGTCGACGAGAGCCGTCGGATGGAACTGCACGAACTCGAGGTCGGCGAGCGCCGCGCCCGCGCGATAGGCGAGGACGAGCCCATCGCCGACCGCACCGCGCGGATTCGTCGTGCGCTCCCAGAGCGCCGCGTAGCCGCCCGTCGCGAGCAGCGTCGCGGCGGCGGGAATCGTGCGCCGGTCGGTGGCGACGCCGACGCAGCGGCCGCCGGCCTCGAGCAGCGCGTTCACCGTCTCGCCCTCGACGACCTCGATCCGCTCATGGGCGTTCACGTGCGCGCCGAGCGTCGCCGCGATCGCCTTCCCGGTCTCGGCGCCGCCGACACCCGCGATCCGGCGGCGGGAGTGGCCGCCCTCGCGCCCGAGCTCCCCGTCGAACTCCACCCCGAGCGCGACGAGGTCCGCGATCCGGGCCGGCGCCTCCTCGGTCAGCACCCGCACAGCGCTCTCGCGGCAGAGACCGCGCCCGGCGCGGATCGTGTCGGTCGCGTGCAGGCTCGGCTCGTCGTCCCCGGCGAGCGCCGCCGCCACCCCGCCCTGCGCGTGCCAGCTACACGAGCTCGCGGTCGGAGCCTTCGCCAGGAGGAGGACGTCCGCCTCCTCGGCCGCGCAGAGGGCGGCATACAACCCAGCCACGCCGCCGCCGACGACGATCACGTAAGGTTTTCTACTCACAGTCGATAACCTGTAGCCGAGTGTACACCCACGCCGTCCTTGCCGTCGTCTTCCAGGTGCGCGCAGGCCGCCTGCAAGTGCTCCTCTGGGAGCGCGCGCTCGACCCGTTCGCGGGCCGCTGGTCCCTCCCCGGCGGCGAGCTCGCCGACGACGAGACGCTCGAGCAGTCGATCCGCCGTCATCTCGCCGCGAAGGTCGACGTGCGCGAGCTCTCGCATCTCGAGCAGCTCGAGACGTTGAGCGATCCCGCGCGGAGCCCGGCGCGCCGCGAGGTCGCGACCGCGTACCTCGGGCTCGTGCCGCGGGACGTCGACCCCGCGCTGCCACCCGACACGCGCTGGCATCCCGTCGACGAGCTGCCGCCGCTCGCGTTCGACCACGGGCCCGCCGTGCTCGCCGCGCGCGAGCGGCTGCGCGGCAAGCTCTCGTACACGAACATCGGCTTCGCGCTCGCTCCACCGGAGTTCACGATCTCGGAGCTCCGCGACCTGTACGGCGCGGCGCTCGGCCACGACGTCTCGGCGACGAACCTCCAGCGCGTCCTGCTCCGCCGCGGCGTCCTCGAGTCGACGGGCGAGCGGCGCGAGCCCGGCCCGTCAGGCGGCCGGCCGGCGGCCGTCTACCGCTTCGAGCGGCGCGAGCTCCAGATCACCGATCAGTTCGCCGCTTTACGGCCCCGACGAGCTTCCACGCGCCCGGCAGCGCCGCGGCGGCGAGGTAGAGCTTGACGAGATCGCCGACGACGAACGGGTAGAGGCCGTACGTCAGCGTCGTCGCCCAGTTGACGCGCAGAACATGGTGTAGCCACGGGAGGCCGAATGCGTACACGAGGACGTTGCCGCTCAACATCGCGGTGACCGCGGTCGAGAAGCTCCGATCCCAGTGGCGCTCGGCAAGCCAGCCGGTCAGCGCGGCGGCGGCGACGAATCCGACGATGTAACCCCCGTTCGACCCGCTGAACACCGTCCAACCATGCTTGTGACCGGCGTAGACGGGGGCCCCGGCGATTCCGACGGCGAGATAGAGCACGAGGCTCGCCGTGCCGCGAATCGAGCCGAGGGATGCACCGACGAGGACGACGGCGAACGTCTGCGCCGTGATCGGAACAGGCGTGAACCCGAGCGGAATCGAGATCTGCGCGCACGCGGCGACGAGGCCAGCGCCGGCGACCACGAGCAGCGCGTCGCTCAAGAGCCCCGAGCGAGGCAGGACGGCGAGGCGGAGGGTGGCGGCGGAGGTCTGCGTGCTCATTGGTCAGCCTGGGAAATTAGTGGTGACAGGGCGGTGACGCTATCCTGTTGAGAGCTCAATGAGGGACATCCTCCCGATTCTCGAGCGCTGGACGGGTGCGGGCCAGGCGGTTGCCGTCGGCTCCGTCATCGAGCGTATCGGCTCGGCCCCGCGCGATCCAGGGGCGGCGCTGGCCGTCGCCGCGTCGGGCGAGGTCGCGGGCTCGGTCACCGGCGGCTGCGTCGAACCCGCCGTGATCCGCGAGGCGACCGAGGTGCTGAACGGCTCGCGAGGGCGCATCTGCCGCTACGGGCTGACCGACGACGACGGCTTCGACGTCGGCCTCTCGTGCGGCGGGACGATCGCCGTCGCCGTCTACCCGCTCGATCCCGAGCTCGTGCGGCCGCTCGGCGACGCAGTCGAGAACGACGCGCCCGTGGCGGTGACCGTTCGCCTCGACGAGCAGCGCTTCGGCGAGCAGCGTCTCGTCGCGGGCGACGGCGCAATCGACGGCGATCCCCTGGCGGCAGCTGCCCGCTCGCTCCTCGAGATCGGGGAGAGCGGCGTCGTCGAGGCCGGAGACGGCGATCTCGTCTTCGTCGAGTCGTATGCGCCGCGGCCGGATCTCTACCTCTTCGGCGCGAGCGACCACGTCGGCGCGGTCGTGACGATGGGCAGGTTCCTCGGGTACCGCGTCACCGTCTGCGACCCCCGGACGACGTTCATGACCCGTGAGCGCTTCCCCGACGCGGACGAGCTCGCGATCGAGTGGCCCGACCGGTTCCTCGAGACCGCGCCGGTCGATGCCCGAACCGCGATCTGCATGCTGACGCACGACCTCAAGTTCGACGTCCCCGCCCTCAAGCGCGCGCTCGCGTCGAACGCGGGGTACATCGGCGCGATCGGCAGCGAGAAGACGCGCACGGAGCGCGACGCCCGCCTCCGCGACGAGGGCATCGGCGACGCCGACCTCGCGAGGCTCCACGCTCCGATCGGCATCCAGATCGGCGCGCGCACGCCGGAAGAGGTCGCGGTGACGATCGCCGCGCAGCTCATCGAGTCGAACGTGATCGCGCGTGCCAAGCGCGTCACCTCGGTCGCGCACGCGACAGTCCTGTCCTAGACGCTGACCGGGTCGCCGCGCTTGATCGTGCCGGACTCGAGGATGTCGGCGTTCAGGCCGGCCCGGTGCGTGAGCTCCTTGATGATCCCCGGCCGCGTCAGCGACTCCAGGTGGCTGCACGGCTCGCAGAGCTCGACGCCGAGACACTCGACGTCGCCGACCTTGAACCGCCTGCCGACGAGCTCGTTGAGCCGAACGCCGCGCACGACGACCTGACGACGCGACTGCGCTCCCGTCAACGCCACGTCCTCGAGCACCTCGGCCTCGATCAGCGTCAGTGCGCCGCCCGGGCGCTGACCGCCGGCACGGAAGTGCCGGTCGCCCTCGAGCCCGCAACCCGCGACCGCGCTCACCGAGTCCACCGGCCCGAGCTCGTCGGACGATCCGATGTTGATCTCCTCAACCACCGGCGACCACGCTAGCGGTCAGCCCGGCGAGCGTGTCGAGCACGACGTCGGCCTCGGCGAGCGCGTCCGCGCCGGGCGGGAAGCGCGGGTTCGGAATCGCGATGCACCGCATGCCCGCCGCCTTCGCCGCGTGGATGCCGTTGTGCGAGTCCTCGACGGCCGTGCAGGCGGAGGGCTCGACGCCGATCCGGCGGGCCGCCTCGAGGTAGACGTCCGGCGCGGGCTTGCCGGCGCCCACCTCCTCTGACGAGACCGTGCCGGCGAACAGATCGGCGATGCTGCCCGCCGCGAGGACGCCGTCGATCAGCTCGCGGTTCGACGACGACGCGAGCCCGAGCACGAAGTCGCCCGCCAGCCGCCGCACCGCCTCGACCGCACCCGGAATCCACGGCGGCCCGCCGGCATAGCGCTCCACCATCCGCTCGACGACGATGCGGTTGATCTCGCGGGGCGACTCGGCCAGACCGATGCGGTCGTGCATGTAGCGCGACCACTCGGTCGAGCTCATTCCCATCATGGCCCGCTGCGCCCCTGGATGCCAGCGTCCGCCGCGTTCGTGAGCAAGCTGCTCGCGCACGTCGTCCCACACGTGCTCGGAGTCGATCAGCACGCCGTCCATGTCGAAGATCACCGTGGTGATCAAAGCGCGTGGTATTCGCGGCCGAGGTAGACGAGCGCGCCCCTGCCCGGTCCGTGCTCGAGTCGCTCGACCTCGCCGATGAAGACCGTGTGGTCGCCGGCGGCGATCTCGTCGACCGTTCGCGCGTGCAGCCACCCGACTGCCCCCTCGAGCAGGCGCGGGTCGTCGCTGCGCACGTCGATGCCGTCCCAGAGGACGAGCGGGGGAACACTGCGCGCAAAATGCTGCGCGATGCCTTCCTGGCCGGCGGCGAGCATCGACGCCGTCCATTCACCCGCCTCGCGCAGCACCTCGTAGAGCGACGCCGAGAGCGCGAGCGAGATGCCGACGAGCGGCGGCTCGAGCGACAGCGAGACGAGCGAGTTGACGGTCAGGCCCGCGCGGCGGCCGCCGGCCTCGGCGACGACGACCGAGACGCCGGTCGGCCAGCGCCGGAAGAGCGCGCGCTGCTCGACGCCGCGGTCGTCCACGAGCTCGAGGCTAGCGCAGCCGGGGTCGGATCAGTTCGGGTGGCAGAGGCTGTCGTGCAGCGCTGCGATCTTCAGGTTCTGCGCGGCGTCGATCGCCGCGTCGTAGGGGCCCGGCGACGGGACGATCACGCTCACGTCGGGCGTCACGCCGGGCCCCATCACCGTGAGGCGGTACTCCGATCCCTGGCCGGTGAGGTTCTCCGGCCCGTGCGGGCTGATCCCGTAGCAGAAGGCTCCGGTCACCGTGTGGGTCAGGAAGCTGTTGACGCGCTTCCAGCCGGTGCCGCCGTAGTCGGAGTCGTACGAGTCGAGATAGACGTTGCGACCGAAGCCGTCGAGCGGGGCGCCGGCCGCCGTCGACTTGAACCCGTAGACGGCGCTGCCCTCGTAGGTGAACGTGCCGAACAGGTGCTGCCACTTGTGGTACGACCAGTCGGTCTCGACGGTCAGCACCGGAAGCGGCCCGACCCAGTGTGCGAGGTGCAGCTCGTACGCAGCCTGCGACCTCGTCGGCGTGGCGCCGTAGTCCGGTAGCCGGCGCTGCCACTGCTGCACGGCCCAGTAGCTCCCGTCGGGAGCGGTGCAGGCGCCGACCATGAACGCGAGCTTCGGCCCGGTGTACTGCGGGCACGAGAACGACGTGTCGAAGGCGTCGAACCGGCTGTGAAGCGTCCGGATGGCGGCGTAGTCCTTGTTGACCGCCGCGCTGTACCTCGTCACGCTCGGCGTGTACTTCTTGCCCACGCGGGCAGCAGCAGCGCGTGCCGTCCGGAAGAGCGCCTGGTCGACACGAAGCTTCACCGTCGCCTTGGCGATCAGGCCGCTGAAGAGCGTGTAGCCGCCCGAGTAGTCGTAGGTGAAGCGGACCTGCGCCGCGCTCTCCACGGGCGGGATCGCATTCTCCGCGCCGTAAGCGAGCGTTTCGTGAACCGTGCCGTCGTCGTCTCTGTACGTGACGAGCGCCTGACCTCGGGCGTTCACGCCGAGCGAGATGAAGGTTTCGTTGCTCGTCGACACGATCGAGGACGCGCCTGCGACCGGGGCCGCCACAGCCGCGAGCGCGGCAAGGACGACGAGGACGACGCATCGCACGTCGAGGAGACCCCTTTCTTCGAGAGAACGGTCCGCTCATCTTCACAACGAGTTGTTTGGTCGTTGTCACCTTTCTGTGTCGATTTCTCCCGAAGGCTCGTCCATCCCGATCTCTTCGGCGATGAGCGCGAGTGCGAGCAGCCGCCACGCGAGATCGAGATCGCCGGCGAGGTGAATCGCCGCCTCCCGCGCGAGCGGCAGGTCCCGTGCGCGCGTCGCGAGCTCGTCGAGCCCGCCGGCCAGCTCCTCGCGGCGCCGCTCGCTCCAGAGCTCAGCTGCGAGCGCCTTCACCGCGCGATCGTCGACGCCGAGCTCGCGGCGAGGGTCGCCGCCGGCGGCGAGGAGCAGCATCGCGCGGCGCCGCGCCGCGCTCAACTCCCCGTCGGGGAGCTCGACGCTCGCGCCCGCGAGGTACGCGAGAACGGCGAGCGGATCGCCCAGCTCGCCCCGCTCGAGGCGCTCGAGAATGCCGGTGACTGGGTCCACCGGCCAATCATCGCGTGTGCGGCCAGGACGAGCAGCAGCCCGACGAGCATCCCGCCGACGACGTCCGAAACCGTGTGCGCGGCGCCGACGACGAGCGACACGGGCACGAGCGCCACCCAGACGGCCGCAGCGCCGCGAACGCGGGGCCACGCGTACGCGACGATCGCGGCGAGGACAACCGACCTCTCGGTGTGCCCGCTCGGATACGAGTTGTCGAACGGGATCAGGTGGACATGCCGCACGCCGTTCGTCCAGTACACGGCCGGCCGGGTGATCACGTACTTGCCGAAGAGCTCGACCGCATTGGCAGCACACCACGCGCCGACCCAGACGAGAGCCGCTCGGCCTCGGCCGTGCCGCACCAGCACGACGACGGCGGCGGCGACGATCACGGCCGAGACGAGGACCGACGCCGGGTAGTTGTAGCCGTCGATCAGCTTCTGCCACCAGACGATCCGCAGCGGGAACGGACGCCAGAGCCCGGTCGTCTGGACGATCCCCTTCTGCCCCGACGTCGGGTCGAGCGCCGGCATCACGTGGTCGACGGCCCACTCGTCGATGCCGGTCATCGCGCCGGTGAGCACGAGCGCGGTGAACGCGGCGAGCGCGGTCGTCGTCGCAGCGATTGCGCGCGCCATCATCGGGAGAGACTAGCCTCGGGAAGCTTGGACGAGCTCGTCGAGATCCGCCGGTCCCGCCGCGCGCGCCGCTGGACGCTGACCGTGCCGTGGGGCGCGCCGGTTCGCCTCACGGTGCCGGTGCAGATGCCGGAGGGCGAGATCGCCGCGGTGCTCGAGACGCACCGCGACTGGATCGTGCGCGAGCGACGCGCGCAATCCCCTCGACTCGACCTCGACGCAAGGCGGGTCTCGGAGGCGGAAGCGCGGCGCGCGGCGCGCGAGCTCGTGACGATGGTCCTCGACGATGAAGCGCCGGCGCTCGGGGTCGCATACCGGCGAGTGCAGATCCGCGACCAGCGCACGCGCTGGGGCTCGTGCTCGCCGAGCGGCACGCTCTCGTTCAACTGGCGGCTCGTGCTCGCGCCGTTCGACGTGCTCGACTACATCGTCGTGCACGAGCTCTGCCACCTGCGCGAGCCGAACCATTCGGCGCGGTTTTGGAAGCTCGTCGCCTCGCGCCGCCCGGACTGGCGGCGACACGATGCCTGGCTCGTCAGGCACGGGCCCGAGCTGCTCGCGTTCAGACCGTCGCCCTGAGACGGGGCCACCGGCATTTCCGGCGAAGTTAAGCTTCCTTTGTGAGTCGCGGGCGCGTAGCCGTGTGGTGGTTGTCGGTTCCGGCGGTTTGGTCATGCCGAGCGCGGCCCTCCGCTGTAGCGTCTGACGATCTGGCGCGCAGGGTCGACCCTCGCCGAAGAGGCGAGGTTTCCTGCATTGTCGGCGTTGTGTGGAAAGGATGGATCGCGGTGTCCAGCGTGCTCAACGACATTCGACGGAAGCTCGCCGCTCGTGTCGTGCCGGCCGTCGCACTGGTCGCGACCTCCCTCGCGATCGCAGGCTGCGGTGGAACCGGCGGGCCGTCGGCGTCCGGCTCGACCGGATCTCGCTTCGACGGCATCTCTGCGAGCGGGCTCACCGCTCCGAACTTCACGCTGCACGATCAGTCCGGCGCACTCGTGAAGCTGTCCTCAGAGCGCGGGCGATACGTGCTGCTCACCTTCCTCTACGTTCACTGCCGCAACGTTTGCCCGATCATCGCCGACCAGCTGAACGACGCGCTGCGCGAGCTCGGCCCCGCCCGCAGCGACGTGCGCGTGCTCGCGATCAGCGTCGATCCGAAGGGCGACACGCCGGCGGCCGTGCACCACTTCATCACCGTTCACCATCTGCTGCCGCAGTTCCTGTACCTCACCGGCACGGCCGCGGCGCTCAAACCGGTGTGGCACGACTACCACATCGCCTCGACTCCGACGCGCACCGGTCTCGTCGTCGGCCACACGGCGCTCGAGATCCTGCTCGACCGAAGCGGCCGGCCACGGCTGCTCTACGACTCCCACGTCACGGCGCACGCCGTCGTGCACGACCTACGGGCGCTGGGCCTGGAAACGTGAGCGCGCCTGCTTTCCCTCTGCAGCCTCTTCGAAAGGAGCGTCAATCGTGACAGTGCAGGAGCTACCGCGCGACGGCGAGGTCGAGGCCAACGACGAGCTCGAGCAAAGGGCGATGCCGTATGCGGCTCTGTACGAGCATTGGGAGCGTCATCAATGGTCGGCGCTCGCGCTCGACCTCACGACCGACGCCGCCACCTTCCAGGCGCTCGACCGATCAGAGCAGGACGGATTGGTCTGGATCTTCGCCAACCGCTTCCACGCGGAGTTCAACGTCGCGCGGCTGCTGGCTCCGTTCCTGATCGCCGCTCCGGACTACGGGATGCAGCTGCTGCTCGCGACTCAGGTTGCCGACGAGCATCGCCACCTGCAGACCGTGCTCCGCATCTACGAGGAGGTCTTCGGCGTGCAGGGCGGCATCGACGCCGTCCACGAGCTCGCCGACCGAAACCTCGACCCGGTCTCGAAGACGCTCCTCTACGACAAGCTCGAGGAGTGGGTGCTGCCGCTGAACGAGCGCCACGACGAGGGAACGTTCTTGCAGGCCGTGGTCGTGTACCACCTGCTCGGGGAGGGGGTGATCGCGCGCACCGGTCAGAATCTCGCCGCCGGGCAGTACGAGCGGCTCCGCGGCTTCCCCGGCCTCGCCGAGGGCCAGCGGCTCGTGAGCCGCGACGAGGCGCGCCACATCGGCATCGGCGTCTCGTACCTGCGCCGGCAGATGGAGGCCGATCCGGACCAGACACGCACGCTGATCGGCGAGGTGCTCGACGACCTCGTCCTCGTCGCGGCGCAGATGCTCGAGACCGCGAATGCCGGCATGGCCGATCTGGTCGTGTCCGGCTACGGCGTCGATCCTGCGGAGTTCTACGCGGAGGTGATGCGTCTCGTCAATCTGCGCCTTCGCTCGATCGGCTACCTCGGCGCGTGAAGGTCGGGATCGTCGTTCCGTACAGCTGGTCGTACTGGGGCGGCGTCGTCGATCACGCCGAGGAGCAGGCACAGGCGCTCGAGGAGCTCGGAATCGAGACGCGGCTGATCATGGGCTACGACCCGGCCGACCGTCTCAGCCGGTTCCTCCACCCGCGCGCCGGCCGCATCGAACCGCCGCCGGAGCGCGTGATCACGGTCGGACGCTCGGTGATCACGCCCGCCAACGACTCGCTCGCGAACATCGTCCTCGATCCTCGCGCGGTGCGCCGCATCAAGCGGCTGCTCGAGCGGGAGCGCTTCGACCTCCTGCACGTCCACGAGCCTCTGACTCCCGTGATCAGCGTCGCCGCGCTCGCATACACGAGCACGCCGATCGTCGCAACGTTCCACGCCGCCGGCCGCTCGCGCTGGCGCCGGCTCGCAACCGGGTCGTGGGGCTTCCTGCTCGACCGGATCGACGTCCGGATCGCAGTCTCGGAAGCGGCCCGCCGTGCGACGAGGGCATACGCGCCCGGCAGCTACCGGCTGGTCCCGAACGGCGTTCGAATCCCCGACCGGATCGACGTCGACGGGCGCGACAACCGCATCGTCTTCGTCGGCCGCCACGAACCGCGCAAGGGGCTGGCGACCCTGCTTCACGCGTGGCCGCGCATCCACGACGAGACCGGGGCGAGACTCCGGGTGATCGGCGCCGACCCGCTGGCCGTCAGGTTGCTGACGACACGGCGCCGGCTCGACGACACCGGCGTCGATTCCCTCGGCATCCTCCCGACCGCCGAGCTCGACCACGAGCTCGCGCACGCGAAGCTGCTCGTCGCGCCTTCGATCGGCGGCGAGAGCTTCGGGATGGTCCTCACCCGCGCCTTCGCCTCCGGCACCCCGGTCATCGCCTCGGACATCGACGGCTACCGCCAGGTCGTCGAACCCGAGAGCGGCCACCTCGTCCCGCCGGGAAACTCACAGGCGCTCACACGCGCGATCATCGGGCTGCTCGCCGACGAGCCGTCGCGCCGGACGCTGGGCGCCGGCGCACGCGCCCTCGCCGAGCGCAAGTACGCCTGGCCGCAGATCGCCGCACAGCTCGCCGGCGTCTATCGCGAGCTGCTCGGTGCGGCACGTCCCGGCCCGCGCCGCCTGCACCCCACCGCCGGGCGCTCGTAACCCCGCTAAATACCGGTCGAGCGTTCGTCAGACGAGCCCCGCAGCGCGGCGCGCGCGCTCGGCCGCCGGCCGTGCCGGGCAGCCGGCGAGGTGGTCGTCCACGAGACCGCAGGCCTGCATCAACGCGTACAGCGTCGTCGGTCCCACGAAGCGAAAGCCGCGACGCTTCAGCTCGCGGGCGAGCGACACCGTCTCGGGAACGGTCGCGGGCACGTCTGCCCAGCCTGCCGGCGCGCCGTCGCGCCGCGCGGGCCTGTGCGCCATGACCACGGCGTCGAGGGAATCGCCCGCGTCGCGCATCGCCACGACCGCGCGGGCGTTCGCGAGCGTGGCCTCGATCTTCGCGCGGTTGCGGACGATGCGTGCGTCTGCGAGCAGGCGTTCGACGTCTCCGTCGCCGAAGCGTGCGACGGCATCCGGCTCGAAGCCGGCGAACGCCTCGCGGAAGGCGTCGCGCTTCGCCAGGATCGTCCGCCACGAGAGCCCCGACTGGAACGCCTCGAGGCAGAGGCGCTCGAAGAGACCCCGCTCGTCGAGCACGGGAAAGCCCCACTCCTCGTCGTGGTAGCGCTCGTAGAGAGGATCGCCGTCGCCGAAGCAACGCACGAGCAGATCGTGGCAGATCGCGGACGCCAGGCACAGGCCGTCGGGTAGAACCTGCACGGTGACGGCCCCACACGAGCTGCGCGTCGCGCCGGGCTCGGCGCCCGGGCTCGACCGGCGCGATGCCGGCGCGCGTATCGGCGCCGCCGGCAAGGACGCGGCGCTCACCCGCCTCGCGGAGCTCGTCGAGCAGCTCGGCGTCCTCCACAACCGCCTCTTCGCCGAGGCGACGCGCGCCGTGCTGCTCGTCCTCCAGGGGATGGACGCCTCCGGCAAGGACGGAACCATCCGCCACGTGCTCACGGGCGTCAATCCGCAGGGCTGCCGCGTCGTCTCGTTTCGCGAGCCCGCGTCGAACGAGCTCGCGCACGACTACCTCTGGCGCGTACACGCCGCCTGCCCCGCCCGGGGCGAGATCGCGATCTTCAACCGTTCGCACTACGAGGACGTCGTCGCGGTGCGCGTGCGCGGCCTCGTCCCGGACCACGTCTGGAAGCGGCGGTACGAGCACATCCGCGAGTTCGAGCGGCTGCTCGCCGACGAGGGGACCGCGGTGATCAAGGTCTTCCTGCACGTCTCGCCGGACGAGCAGGCGAAGCGACTCGAGGAGCGGCTCGAGGATCCGGAGAAGCGATGGAAGTTCCGTGCCGCCGACCTCGACGACCGCAAGCACTGGGACGAGTTCATGGCCGCCTACGAAGACGCGATCCGCGAGACGTCGACCGAGTGGGCGCCGTGGTACGTCATCCCGTCCGACCACAACTGGGTCCGCAACCTCGCGGTCGGCGAGCTCCTCGTCGAGACGCTCGAGCGCCTCGACCCGCAGCTCCCCGACTAGCCCGGCACGGCAGCCAACGGCTCCGGCGCCTCGGCGACGGGCTCGATGCCGGCGGCGAGGTACGCGTCGGGCTGGTCGAGCGTCTCGTGCTCGAGCAGGGCCGCCGCGAGCGAGTCGAGCTTGTCGCGGTGCTTGCGGAGGAGCTCGACGACCTCGTCGTGCGCGGCGGAAACCATTCGCCGCACCTCTTCGTCGACGAGCTGCTGCGTCTCGGCCGAGACCTCGGACACACCGGGCAGGAGCGGTCCCTGGCCGTCCGCGGGCAGCACGGCGATCGTGCCGATCGCCTTGCTCATCCCCCACCGGCCGACCATCTGGCGGGCGATCATCGTCAGCTGCTGGATGTCGGACTCGGCACCGGTCGTGAGGTCGCCGAACACGATCTCCTCCGCGACGCGACCGCCGAGGGCGACCTTGATCTTCGCGCGCAGCTCCTGCTCGGAGTAATTGAACCGATCGGCGTCGGGCGCGGCGAACGTGACGCCGAGCGCGAGACCGCGCGGGATGATCGAGATCTTGCGCACGGGGTCGGCTCCTTCGGTGAGCATGCCGACGATCGCGTGCCCGCCTTCGTGATACGCCGTACGGCGCTTGTCGGCGGCGCTCATCATCACCTTGCGCTCGGCGCCGAGCACGATCCGCTCGAGCGCGTCGGTGAAGTCCGCCTCCTGCACCTGATCGTGGCCGCGGCGCGCCGCGAGCAGCGCAGCTTCGTTCGCGAGGTTCGCGAGATCCGCGCCGACCATGCCCGGTGTCGTGGACGCGATCCCGCCGAGATCGACGTCCGGCGCGAGCGGAACGCCGCGCGTGTGCACGCGGAGGATCGCCTCGCGGCCGTTGCGGTCCGGTGGCTGCACGGCGACACGACGGTCGAAACGGCCCGGGCGCAGCAGGGCCTGGTCGAGCACGTCCGGCCGGTTCGTCGCCCCGACCACGATCACGCCGGTCGACGAGTCGAACCCGTCCATCTCGGTGAGGATCTGGTTCAGCGTCTGCTCGCGCTCGTCGTTGCCGCCGCTGAAGCCTGCGATGCCGGACGTGCGCGAGCGTCCGATCGCGTCGAGCTCGTCGATGAAGATGATCGCGGGCGCGGCCGCCTTCGCGTTCGTGAAGAGATCGCGCACGCGGGCCGCGCCGACGCCGACGATCGCCTCGACGAACTCCGATGCGGCCATCGAGAAGAACGGCACGTTCGCCTCGCCCGCGACCGCGCGCGCGAGCAGCGTCTTGCCGGTGCCGGGCGGACCCGAGAGCAGCACCCCGTGCGGCACGCGCGCGCCGAGCCGGCGGTACTTCTCGGCGTCGCGCAGGAAGTCGACCACCTCCGAGAGCTCCTGCTTCGCCTCGTCGATGCCGGCGACGTCGGCGAACGTCACCCGGTCGCCGGTCGGTTCGTAGAGCCGCGCCTTCGAGCGGCCGAACTGGCCGAGGATGCTCTGCATGCGGCCTGCGCGCCGCATGAACCAGAAGATCAGAACGACGAACAGGATCGTCGGCCCGAAGCCGACGAGCAGGTCCTCCCACCACGGAGTGCCGGTCTCGAGCGGCTCGGCGTTCACGACGACGTTCTTCTGCTGGAGCAGCTGTGAGAGCGCGTTGATGTCCGCAAACGCAGGGATCTCGGTCTTGAAGCGCGTGGCCGACTTCGAGCCCGCGTAGCTCTCCGCGACCGTGAACGTCCCCTGTACCGCGGTGCCCTTCGACGTGATCGAGGCGACGTGGCCGGCCTTCACCTGGGCGAGGAAGAAGGGGCTGTACGGAACCTGGAGGCGCGCCGGAGCCTGCGTCTCCCGCGAGGCGATCCAGTAGTTGATGACGAGCAGCCCGACGATCCAGTAGATCCACCACCGGAACCGGAAGCGCGGCCGCGTCGGCGCCGGTGGCTGCGGCCCGCCTGAAGGTTCGCCCGAGCCCGCGGGGCCCCGCGGCTGCGGGGGCTGTGCGCTCACCTGGGGATCATGCCAGTTGCCGCACGCGGGTTTGCAGCATCATTGGGTGGTGACTGCCGACGAACGCGAGATCGAGTGGCAGTTCGACGCGCCGAGCACGAGGGCGGTCTCGACCTGGCTCGGCAAGCCGGAGGGCTGGGCCGACCTGGGGCCGGTACGGGTCGGAGCGCGTCGAGCCGCCACGCAGGTCGACCTCTACCTCGACACGAGCGACTGGCGCTTCCGGCGCGCGGGCTACGCGTTGCGGATCAGGCGCGTCGGACGCCGCGGCGAGGCGACGCTGAAGAGCTTCGATTCGGACGGACCGGAAACACCGGGCCTGCGCAACCGCCGCGAGCTGACGGAGAGGCTCGCCGCACCCGAGCCGAAGCTGCTGCGGAAAGCAGGAGGCGAGGTCGGCGAGCGCGTTCGCGCGGTCGCCGGCACGAAGCCGCTGCGGCCGCTGTTCGAGGTGCGTACGCGACGTCGCGCGTTCTCCGTCGAGGCCGACGGGCTCCCGCCCGCGGAGCTCGCGCTCGACGATACGGTGATCCAGCCGCCCGGCGACGCGGAGCCCGCGCGGCTCCACCGGGTCGAGGTCGAGGGACCCGAGGCGACGCTCGAGGCACTCGAGCCGTTCCTCGGCCGCCTGCGCGCCGACTGCAAGCTCGAGCCGGGCGGAGAGAGCAAGTACGGGACCGGGCTCCTCGCCGCGGGCCTCGGGCCGCCCGTGCCGGCGCGCTTCGGCTCCACCGCCGTCACGCCGGAGCTGACGATCGACGCGGTCGCACTCGCCGTGCTCCGCCGTCACCTCTCGGCCATGCTCGAGAACGAACCGGGAACACGACTCGGCGACGACGTCGAGGCGCTGCACCGCATGCGCGTCGCGACCCGGCGCCTGCGCGCCGCGCTGTCGCTCTTCGCGGACGTGCTCCCGCCGGACGCCGAGAGCGCCAACGAGGAGCTTCGCTGGGTCGGCGGAGCGCTCGGCGCCGTTCGCGACCTCGACGTGCAGCTCGAGACGCTCGACGAGTTCCCGGACCTCCGCGCCCTCCTCGAACGGGAACGTGCAACCGCGCGGGCGGAGATGCTCGCGGCACTCGACTCGCGCCGCTACCGGGCGTTCGTCACCGCGTTCGGCCGCCTGCTGCGCGCGCGACGCTCGGCGCCGGACCCACCCGTACCGGCGCGCGCGATCGCCCCCGATCTGATCGAGACGCGCTTCCGCGCGATGCGCAAGGCGGGCCGGGGACTCCGGCCCGCCTCGCCCACGACCGACTACCACCGGCTGCGCAATCGCAGCAAGCGACTCCGCTATGCACTCGAGTTCCTCGCCGACGTCTATCCCGGCAAGACGGAGCGGCTCACGAAGAGCGTGGTCGCGCTCCAGGATCTGCTCGGCGAGCAGCAGGACGCAGTCGTCGCGATCGAGCGGCTCGCGCAGCTGGCCGTCGACCCGTCGGTCGGGCCCGAGACGGTGTTCGCGATGGGCGAGCTCGCGGAGCGGCGGCGGCTCGGCATGGCCGGCCTCCGCAAGCGCTTCCCCGCGACCTACGACCGCGTCACGGGCAAGCGCTGGACGAAGCTCCGTAACGTGCTGGAGAAGCAGCGTCCCGAACCACCACCGCCGGCGGTCGCTCCCCCGGAGCCCTCATCGGTCGAGCGCCCGGAGTAGCTTCGGGCTGAGGCTCCAGCGCAGCACGGCCCCGCCCGGGACGGGCTCCCCGGCGAACGCGAGCAGGGCGACGGCGCCCTTCTTCAGCTCGAGCGAGACGGCGCCGGGATCGCCGGCGAGCAGGAGCGAGGCAAGCTCCGAGAGCCCCGGCTCGTGTCCGACGGCGGCGACCGACGCGTTCCCCCGTACCTCGACGAGCGACGCCAGCGCATCGGCCGGTGCGCGCGTCGCCTCGAGCGCGGGGCACGGCTCGGCCGCCGGCCAGCCCGTCTCCCGCTCGAGGATCTCGGCGGTCTGCCACGCGCGGGCATACGGGCTCGCGAGCACGAGCTCGACCGCCGGTGCGATCCGGCGAAGGCCGCGCGCCGCCCGGCGAAAGCTCGCCGCTCCCTCGGCGGTCAGCGGCCGCACCGCGTCGTCGGGCCAGCGGGCTGCGTCCCGGTCCTCGGCGATCGCGTGCCGGACGAGATAGAGCTCGTTCATCTCCGCTGCGTAGTCTGCTCAACCGAAACGGAGGCCGGCGATCGCGACGACGGCGAAGAAGAGGCTCACCAGCTTGAGCGCGCTGCGCGACTCGCCGAACGCGAAGATCCCGATCGTCGCGATCACCGCCGTCCCCGCCGCCGACCAGATCGCGTACGCGGTCGAGAGCGGGATGCCGGCGAGGGCGCGGGACAGCGAGTAGAACGCGACCCCGTAGCCGGCGACGAGCAGGGCGACGGGGAGCGGCCTGGTGAAGCCGTGGGACGAGCGCAGCGCGAGCGTCGCCCCGATCTCCGTTGCGATCGCGAGCCCGAGCCAGGCCCAGCTCGTCACGCGACCCAGAGCGGGTTCGTCCACGCGGTGTTCCCGAACGCGTCCTTGACCTCCACCCGGCCGTAGGGCAGCGACGACCAGCGGTCGAGTCGCGCCTCGACGATGCCGCCGTCGGCCTCGCCCGTGATCCGGCCGCGGCAGGCGTAGCCCATTCGCCCGGCGTTGACCTTGGCGCCGAACATGCGCGCGCTGACGAGCGCGACGCTCGCCGCGGCGTCGCAGCGGACGGTGACGCCGTAGTCGTCCAGCTCGACCGCGTCGATCCGCGGCCCGGTCGAGCTGTAGAAGCGTCCACGGCGCAGCGCCTCGAGCACGCTCGGGGCGGTCCGGTCGGCCGCGCGCACCCACACCGAGGCGAAGCCGCTGTCGAACCCCGGCAGGTGCGTGTCGTCGGTCGCGAGCGCGAGCAGCGGCAGCGACGCCTCGAGCGCCTCGTCCCAGTGCGTCGCAGAGAGGCCGCGGCCGATCTCGAGCTCGCAGCCCGCGTTGTACACCTCGAGCCCGAGGAGCCCGGGGCACTCCAGAAAGTCGTCGGTGCGCACGCCGCTCCAGTACGGGTGCGCGAGGAAGGGCAGGCCGTTGTTGCCGGCGATCCAGGCCACCGTCTCCGCGAGCGTCGGAAACGTCGCGCCCGGTTCGACCGGATCGGCCTCGACGCCGAGCGCGAGCACGTGCGCGTCGTTCCCGTCGGCGCCGATCGACGCGTTCAGTTCGATCCCCGGGATGACGGTGATGCGGCCGACCTGGCCGGCGAGCTCGGTGCGGACCCAGTGGTCGGTGATGCAGAGCACGTCGTACCCCGCGCGCTCGTAGTGCAGCGCGAGGCGCTCGGGAGCGAGCTCGCCGTCGGAGTTCGTCGTGTGCGCGTGGAGCGCGCAACGGAGCCACTCGCCGGCGGCTGTGAACGGCGACTCGATCTCCACGGTGCACCACTCCTATCGCGCTGTGCGTGCGCGGCGCGTTCGGGGCCCCACGTCGTTACATCGCGTTCACCGAAACGTCACCTGGATCTCTCCGCAGCCGCCGTTACGCTCGCGTCAGTGTTGGTGATCGCCCACCGGGGAGCCTCCGCAGAGCTCCCCGAGAACTCGCTGCCGGCCTTCGAGCGCGCGATCGAGCTCGGAGCGGACTTCGTCGAGTTCGACGTGCATGCGCGACCGGACGGCGCGCTCGTCGTGGCGCACGACGCGCCGTCGGCGAGGGACAGCCCGCCGCTCCTCGCCGACGTGCTCGAGCTCTGCCGCGGCCGGATCGGAGTGATGGCCGAGCTGAAGACTCCCTACCGCTACCGCCGGTTCCAGATCGTCGAGCGCACGCTCGAGCTGCTCGACCGAGATGCAGTCGTCGTGTGCTTCGAGCCGGGGGCGATCGCCGCCGTCCGCAGGCTGCGGCCGGAGCTCCGCACGGTGCAGCACGTCGCGTTCGTGCCGATGGCGCTCGCCGCCGCCCGCGGCTGCTGGGCGGTCGGGCTCGCGGACGGGCGCGCGACGCCGGCTGCGCTTCGCCGTGCCCGGCGCCTCGGCCTCGAGACGACCGTCTACACGGTGAACGAGCCGGCGCGGATGCTCGAGCTGGCGGCGCTCGGCGTGACCGGCGTCTTCACCGATCGTCCGCGCGAGGCGCTTCTCAGCCTGCGGCCGGCGCGGGCAGGCTGAGCAGGCGCGCGCCCTCACTCGGCACGTGGGCGAACACGCGGCTGCCGACCGGCAGCGCCTCCGCGCGCGCCGTCGCCATGTCGGCGATCAGCTCGCCGCCCGGCCCGCGCACCTTGAGCCTTGTGACCGAGCCGAGGAAGGTGTGGCTGATCACCTCGCCGCCGACGCCGTTCGCGCCCTCGACGTGGCCGTTCTGCATCGCCGTCAGCTCGAGGCTCTCCGGCCGGATCAACACGAGCACGCGCTCGCCGTGACGGCGGCTCCGCGCCTCCACGAGGCGCAGCTCGACGCCGCCGTGCTCGACCCCTCCGATCGAGGTGTCGACGACGGTCGCCTCGAGGCGATTCATCGTGCCGATGAACTCCGCCACGAACGGCGTCGCCGGCGTCGCGTACATCTGCGTCGGCGTGCCGATCTGCTCGATCCGGCCGCCGTACATGACCGCGACGCGGTCGGAGACCGACAGCGCCTCCTCCTGGTCGTGCGTGACGTAGAGCGTCGTGATCCCCAGCTCGAGCTGGATGCGGCGGATCTCCTCGCGCAGCTGGAGGCGGACCTTGGCGTCGAGCGCCGAGAGCGGCTCGTCGAGGAGCAGCACGCGCGGTTCGATCGCGAGCGCGCGTGCCAGCGCAACGCGCTGCTGCATGCCGCCCGAGAGCTGATGCGGGTAGCGGTCGCCCGCGTGGCCGAGCCCGACGAGCTCGAGCAGCTCGCCGATGCGGGACGTGCGGTCCGCCTTCGAGTTGCCGCGGATGCGAAGGCCGAACTCGACGTTCTGGTACGCGGTCATGTTCGGGAACAGGCTGTAGGCCTGGAAGACCATCCCCATCGAGCGGCGGTTCGGCGGCGTGCGCGTGATCTCGCGGCCGTCGAGGACGATCCCTCCCCCGTTCGGGCGGTCGAAGCCCGCGACGAGCCGGAGCGCGGTCGTCTTCCCGCAGCCCGAGGGCCCGAGGAGCGAGACGAACTCGCCGCGTTCGAGCTCGAGGTCGATCCCGTCCAGGGCGACGACCGGCCCGAAGGCGCGGCGGAGGCCGCGGAGCTCGAGGAACGCCATCAGCGCGCTCCCCGCGCCGCGGTCAGCTGGGCGAGACGTCCGGGCCGACCGCGGCCGACGAGCAGGAGCGACGCCATCGCCGCCCACGTGATCCCGAAGCTGAGCAGGGTGACGGCGGCGGCCGGATAGGTCTGCGTCTCCTCGATGTACTCGATGTAGGTCGGAAAGGTCGTGAACGCGGACAGGCTCGCGATCGTGAACTCGCCCATCACGATCGCGAGCGTCAGGAAGGCGCCGCTCAGCGCGGCGACCCGGATGTTCGGCAGGATCACGCGCGTCATCGTCGTGAACCAGCTCGCACCGAGGCTGTGCGACGCCTCGGTGAGCGTGTGCAGGTCGATGGCCCGCAGGCCCGCGTCGATCGAGAAGAACATGTACGGAAAGGCGAGGATGACATACCCGCCGACGAGGAAGCCGTACGGCTCGTTGTAGAACCAGCCCGGCGAGCCCTTGAAGACCTGGAGCAGGCCGACCACGAGCACGATCGGCGGCACGACGAACGGGATCAGCGCGAGGAACGCGATCACCGGCCGCAGCTTCGGCAGCTTCAGGTGCACCCAGTAGATCGTCGGTACGAACAGCGCGAGGCTGACGGCGATCGTCTCGAGCCCGAGGATCGTCGACGTCTTCAAGCTCGACCAGAACGCCCCGCTGTGGATCACGTACCCCCACGCGGCGAGGCTGCAGCAGTTGCCCGTCTGGTTCGAGTTGAGGCTGAAGAGCAGCGTCCCGACGAGGGGGATGACGAAGTACGCGGCCCCGAGGACGAGGATCACGAGCGACGACAGCGAGATGCGTGGCCGGCGCACCTTCATCGCATCCACCGTGCCGTGCGCCGCTGGAGCGGGACGTAGATCACCATCATCACCGCGAGCACGACGAACATGCCGAAGGCCATCGCCTGTGCGAGATGCGGATTCGAGAGGACGTTCCCCGTGTAGTAGGCGCCGATGACGATCGGCACGAGCGGCACCGAACCGCTCGTGAGCGCGTACGCGGTCGCGTAGGCCGCAAACGCGTTGCCGAAGAGGAGGATCGTCGCGGAGAGCAGCGACGGCAGCAGGATCGGCACGCCGACGTGGCGCCAGAACTGCCACTGGTTCGCGCCGAGGCTCGCCGCCGCCTCGCGCCACTCGCGCCGGAGGCCGTCGATCGCGGGTGCGATCACGAGAATCATCAGCGGGATCTGGAAGTAGAGGTAGACGAACTCGAGGCCCCTCGTGCCGAAGAGCGTGTAGCCGTCGCGGTAGAGGTTGATCCCGAGCTGGTTCTTGAGAAACAGCGTCACGATGCCGAGCGTCCCGAAGCTCGAGATGAACGCGAACGCGAGCGGGATCCCGCCGAAGTTCGCCGCGACGCCGGAGAAGGTCGTGATCGAGGAGCGGATCCAGCCGGGCGTGCCCTGCGCGATCGCCGCATACGCGATCAGGAAGCCGAGGGCGGCACCCATCAGCGCAGTGACGAGGCTGACGTCGATGCTCGTGCGGTAGTAGGTGAGGTACGGCTGGTGGAAGAGATCGGTGACGTTCGACACGGTCCAGCCGCCGCCGACGTGCTCGAATGCGCCGACCATCACCGTCCCGGCCGGGACGAGCATGAACGCGACCGCGTAGGCGAAGAACGGAAGCGTTCCGAGCCAGGCAAGCGGCAACCGCCTCCGGCCGGTGGTCGTAACCGGCCGGAGGCTCTGCGATGTCGTCGTCGCTTCCAGCTAGTGGCCCTGCTAGGCGCCGACCTTGGTCGGCCAGTCCTTGGCGACGAGGTTCTTCGCCGCCGTCTGCTGCGCGTTGCTCGCGAACTTCACCTTCGCGTAGAGGGTCGCCGGCGGAAGCGCGTCGAGCAGCGATCCCGGGATCACGCCGCGCTTGGAGAGGTCGGCGAACCGAGCCGGATGCGAGTAGCCCTTCAGCCAGAGGAGCTGGCCCTGATCGGAGTAGAGGAACTCCTCCCAGAGGCGGGCCGACCACGGATTCGGCGCCTGCGCGTTGATCGCCTGCGCGTAGAACGCTCCGTACACGCCGTCCGAGGGAATGACCACCTTCCAGTCGGCCGCCGGAGACTGCTTGGCGTAGCCGAGGTTCAGGTAGTCCCAGTCGATCGAGATCGGCGTCTGGCCCGACGCGACGGTCTGCGGCGTCGAGTCGACGGTGATGTAGTTGCCGGAGCTCTTCAGGGTCGAGAAGAAGTCGATCCCCGGACCGACGTTCGAGAGCGAGCCGCCGTTCGCGAGCGCGGCCGCGAAGACGCCGGCGAGCGCTGCACCTGCGGTGAGCGGGCTGCCGTTCATCGCCACCTGCCCCTTGTACGCCGCGTTGGTCAGATCCTTGAACGAGGTCGGCGCGGGGCTGACGAGCTTCGCGTTGTAGCCGATCGAGATCGCGCCCCAGTAGTCGCCGAACCAGCGGCCCTTCGCATCCTTCAGGTTCGCCGGGATCGTCGACCACTCCGAGACCTTGTACGGGGTGTAGAGACCCTGCGACGCACCCTGGATCGCGAAGGCCGGACCCACGTCCACGGCGTCGGGAGCGCGGGAGTTGCCCTTCAGCGACACGATCGACTGGTTCTCCTGCGCGGAGCTGCCGTCAGGGTTGGCATCCGTGTAGCTGATGCCGTACTTCGACTTGAACGTGCTCAGGATCTCGCCGTAGTTCGCCCACGTGGGCGGCAGCGCGATCAGGTTGACGTGCCCTTCCTTCTTCGCCTCGCTGACGAGCTCGGACATCGTCATCCCCATCATGCTCGACCCCGGCGACATCGCCCCGAGCCGCAGGCGCGACGCGAAGGCGGGCGCCGCCGACGAGAACACCGTGAGCCCGACTGCGGCCGCCGCGCTGCGCCGAAGCATCTGCGAGCGGCTGATGCGCTCCTCGTTCAGCTTCGACCAGAACTCGATCTCTTGAGCATCCCAGTCTTGCATGACCCTCCCTTTTTCTCGACGAGGCCGTGTCATCGGCGAGGGTAGGTGCGCTCGCGGCGCACAGGCAATGCGTTGAGCGAGGCTGTCACCGGCTTGTTACTTCCTGTTCACGCGTGCACCCTCTAGGAACCCTTCGTGAACTCGAACGCGCGCAACGCCGGATTGAACGAGCTCGAAGCACGGCGCTTCGACCTGCTCGTGATCGGCGGCGGCATCGTCGGCGCGGGGATCGCGGCGGCGGCGTCGAGGCACGGCCTCGCCGTCGCGCTCGTCGACCGCGGCGACTTCGCCGGCGCGACCTCGAGTGCGTCCTCGAAGCTCGTCCACGGCGGGCTCCGTTATCTGCGCCTGGGCGACGTCCGGCTCGTGCGCGAGTCGCACGCGGAGCGCCGCAACCTGACGCGAATCGTCGCCCCCCACCTCGTCCACGAGATCCCGTTCCTGCTGCCGCTCTACGAATCCGGCCCCCATCGCCCCGCGGTCGTCCACACCGGCATCGCCCTCTACTCGCTCCTCGCCCGGGGGAAGCCGGAGGGCCTGATCGACCCGGAGCGCGCGACGCAGCTCGTTCCCGACCTGCGAACGCGCGGCCTGCGCAACTGCGGCTCGTACGTCGACTGCTGGACGAACGACAGCCGGCTCACGCTCGCGAACGTCCGGGCGACCGCCGACGCGGGCGGCGTCGTCTCGAACTACGCCGAGGTCGTCGGGCTCCACCGCGAACGGGGGCGGGTGACGGGAGCCGACGTCGCCGCCGACGGGCGCGTCCTCCGTGTCCGCGCACGCTGCGTCGTCAACGCCGCCGGGCCGTGGATCGACGCGGTGCGCAGGCTCGAGGACGACGGCGCCGGCACGTCCGTCCGGCTGAGCAAGGGGATCCACGTCCTGCTCGAGCCCGGGCGGGACTGGTCGGCCGCGCTGATCGTGCCGCACGAGGAGAACCGCGTCAGCTTCGCCGTCCCCTGGGAGGGAATGCTCCTGCTCGGCACCACCGACACGCTGTACGAGGACGACCCGTCGGCGGCGCTCGTGGACGACGGCGACGTCGACCAGGTGCTCGCCGACGCAGCGATCGCCGTCGATCCGGGCCTCGTCGGCCGCGACCGCATCCGGGCGACCTACTGCGGGCTGCGCGTCCTTCCGCTCGGGCGCGGCGGCACCGTCGACGCCAGACGGGAGACGGTGTACTCGCGCGGCCCCGGCGCGATGCTCACGGTCGCCGGAGGCAAGCTCACCACCTACCGGCGGATCGCGCTCGACGTCCTCCAGGCGCTTCGCGCCGAGCTCGGGCTCCACCGCGTCGACACGCATCCGTGGCCGCTGCCGGGCGCGCGGGGCCTCGAAAGCGTGCGTCTTCCGGTCGAGGTCCCGGCCGCCCTGCGCGGCCATCTCGTCCACCTCTACGGCTCGCTCGCAGCCGACGTCCTCGAACCTGCCGCCGCCAGGCCCGAGCTGCTCGAGCCGATCGCGCCCAGCGCCCCCGACGTCGCCGCGCAGGCCGTCTATGCGGCGCGGTTCGAATGGGGCACCCGCGCCGAAGACGTGCTCCGGCGGAGAACGACGATCGCCCTTCGCGGCTGCGCGACACCGGAGGTCGCGCAGCGCGTCGAGCGGCTACTCACGGAGTCCTAGGAGGTTTGCGACCGCGTGCGGATCGAGCGTGTCGAGCAGCAGGTCGGCCGCCGCCAGGCGCGCCCGCGGCACCGTCGTCGTCAGCGCCGCACAGCGCAGGCCGGCGGCCTTCGCGGCTGCGACGCCGGCCGGGGTGTCCTCGATCGCAACCGCGCGCGCCGCCGGCACCTTCAGCCGTGCGCAGGCGAGCGCGTACGGCTCCGGGTCGGGCTTGAGCCGCGACACGTCCTCGGCGCAGACGAAGGTTGCGACGAAGTCCTCGAGCCGGGCTCCGCGGAGCACGGCGACGACCTCGGCGTGCAAGGCGTTCGTCACGACCCCGACGCGAACGCGAGCAGCCGCCGCCGCGACCGCCGCCCGCGCATCCTCGGAGACTGTCGAACCGTCGCCCGCAAGCTCGACGTATCTGCGCACGCGCTCCTCGGTCAGAGCGGCGACATCCGCCTGCGGTCCGAGCCGCGAGCCGAAGATCTCCGCGTCGCTCCTGCCGACGAGGTTCGCGAGGTAGTCCTCGCGCGTGAGCGCCGTCCCGCCCGGCGAGAGCATCGCCGCGTAGATCTCGTACAGCAGCTCCTCGTCGTCGCAGAGGGTGCCGTTGAGGTCGAAGAGGAGCGCTTCGACCGGGGCCCGGCGGCCGGTCAGGCTGCCGTGTTCGTCGGCTCCGACGTCGCGACGTGAGGCTCGAGCTCGCCGGCGAGCCGCTCGATCCTCCGCTCGATGTCGTCGCGTACCCGCCGGACCTCGTCGAGGTCGGCGCCGGCCGGGTCGCCGACCCGCCAGTCGAGGTGCCTGGCCGTCTCCGGGATCTCGATCTCGCCGACGCTTCGCCCCATCGTCACGACGATGTCGGCCGAGGCGAGCACTTCGGGCGTGAGCGGCCGGCTGTACTTCTCCGAGAGGTCGATGCCGAGCTCCTCCATCGCGGCCCGGACGTTCGGGTCGATCCCCGAGGCCGTACCGGAACCCGCGGAGTGGACGCTGACGCCGCTGCCCGTGCGGAGCTGGAGCAGCGACGCGGCCATCCGGGCGCGGCCGCCGCCGGTGATGCTCACGAACACGACCTCGGTGATCGTCTTCGACAACTTGCCTTCCGACTGAGCCTGCGCACGAAGCCGCTCCCGCGCGAACCGGTGGGCGAGGATCGGGACGAAGGATGCGACTGCCGCTCCCTTCAGCTGCTCGGCCGACTCCTCGACGAGCGCCTCGATGTGCGGCCGCTCGAAGATCCCCTTGAACTCCTTCTCGAGCTGTTCGACGGCGCTCGCAAGCCGAGCCCGAACGTCCGTGAACTCCTCGATCCCCACGCACGGAGCTAACCGCACCCGGACGTGACGAAGCGGTGACGGACCGGTGGCAGTTCTGAGACTCGCGGTGGGAACCGTTGCTCCCGAGCGGAAGCTCTCTTCGATGATCACCGATCGCGCCCGCTGCGATCTGCACGTTCACTCGCGGTTCTCGACCGACAGCGGCAACTTCGCGCTGCGCCGCGCACGGCTCGGAGAGTCGTACACGGAGCCCGAGCGTGTCTACAGAGTCGCCCGCGGTCGCGGCATGGACTTTGTCACGATCTCCGATCACAACACCGTCGAAGGCGCGCTGCGGATCGCCCACCTCGAGAACGTCTTCCTCTCCGTCGAGGTGACGACGCGCTTTCCCGAGGACGGAGCTCCGCTTCACGTCCTCGTGTGGAACCTGAGCGAGGAGGACCACCGTGACCTCCAGCCGTACCGTCCGTCCGTGTACGAGCTGGTCGGCTTTCTGCGCGAGCGCGGACTCGCCCACGCGCTCGCGCACCCGCTCTACCGGATGGGGCCGCCGCTGACGGCGAGCCACGTGGAACGGATGATGCTGCTGTTCACCGTCTGGGAGGGGCGGAACGGCGCGCGCCCCGAGGACTCGAACGGCCTCGCGGTCCGGCTGGCGGCGAGCGTCTCACCCGGATATCTGGCGAAGCTCGCGGAGAAGCACGGGCTCGAGGCACCCGCAGGCGCCGCAATCGCCTTGACCGGCGGCTCGGACGACCACGGCGCGCTCGACATCGCGACGACGTGGACGTCCGCACCAGGCGACACGCCGCGCGCGTTTCTCGCCTCCGTTTCGGCGGGGGACTGCGCGCCGGAGGGTGGGCACGGCTCGGCGGTCAAACTGGCCCATGCGATGGCGGCGCTCGGCGCGCACGCCTACCGAGGGTCGGCCCGCGCCACCTCGCCGCTTCTCGAAGCCCAGCTCCGCGCTCTCTTCGACGACGACGCGGAAGACGCAGCGGAGCGGCACCGGGAGATCCAGGGGGCGTCGCGAGAGCTCGTGCGCCTCCTCGGCAGCCGCGCACGCGAGGGAGGCATCGACGCGAACGGCCTCTCGAACGTCGGTCCGCGCCTCGCCTCGCTCGCGTTTGCCGGGGCGCTCGAGCTTCCCTACCTCGCCTCGGCCCATCATCACAAGGGCGCGCGTGCCGACGTGCGGTCGATCGAGAAGGCGTTCTTCGGCCCTCGAGAGGACCCTCACGAGCCGCGGGCCCTGGTCTTCACCGACACCCTGGCCGAGGCGAACGGCGTCGCCGGCACGATGCGCCGCCTCGCGGCCGAGGGAGCCGCCGGCCGTCTGGCGGTTCAGGTCGCAACCGCGAGCTCGGAGACCGTCGAAGCGAGCCGGGGGCTGATCCCGCTCCCGACCGACTGGTCGATGCCGCTCCCGGCCTATGAGCACCTCGCGCTTCGCTTCCCGCTGATCACGGACGTGCTCGAGCGCGTCGAGGCCGAGGCCCCGGACGTGATTCACGTCGCGACGCCGGGTCCGATCGGCGTCACCGGCCTGGTCGCGGCGAAGCTCCTCGGGCTGCCGCTCGTCGGCTCCTACCACACCGAGCTCGGCCCGTACGCGCTCCAGCTCACGCGGGACGCCGTGATCGCGGAGCTCACCGGCCACTGGGTGGACTGGTTCTACCGACAGTGCGATCTCGTGCTGGCGCCGACGCTCCGCGTCATGGCGGCGCTGACCGCGCGCGGCGTCGGCAGTCGCGTGCTCGTCTGGGGCCGCGGTGTCGACGGCGACGTCTTCTCGCCCGCCGCCTTCGACCCCGCCCTACGAGCGCGGCTCCTCGGCGACGGCGATCTCCTTCTGCTCTCCGTCGGCCGGGTCTCGGATGAGAAGCGGCTCGACGTGCTGCTCGAGGCATTCGCGGACGTCCACGACTCTCTTCCGGGAGCGCGGCTCACGATCGTGGGCGACGGCCCGGCGCGCGAGCGGCTCGAGTCGCAGGCAGGACCGCACGTCCGCTTTCTCGGCGAGATCCGCGGTCCGGCGCTCGCCGGGATCTATGCGGCCGCCGACGTCTTCTGCTTCCCGAGCACGACCGACACCTTCGGCCAGGTCCTGCTCGAGGCGGCGGCTTCGGGGGTGCCCGCCGTCTCGGTCGCGACCGGCGGCGGCGCGGAGCTCGTCGAGGACGGCGTCACCGGCTTCGTGGTCGCGCCGGAGAACGCCTCCGCCCTCGCGCTCGCCCTGACGCGGCTCGGGCGAAACGAGGCGCTGCGGCGCTCGCTCGGCGCCGCCGCCCGCGAACGGGCGCTCGCCAGGACCTGGCAGGGCTCGTGGAACGAGCTGCGCGACGCCTACCGCGTCGCCGTGCACGGACCCGTGCGGCGCACCGCAGTCCGCAAGGCCGCCTAAGCAGCCTCCAGAGCCGAAACGTCTACACTCGCCGGTTCATGCCCGGCGTCTTCATTCCCGGCTTCGGAGCGAGTGCTTCGCTCTATCGCGGACTCGTGCCGAGCGATTGGGACGTGCTCGAGCCGCCGAGCTTCCGCGCGAGCAAGGGTGCGCTCTCCGCGTACCGGGCCTGGCTTCGCGCCGAGCTCGCGGGCCGCCCCGGCCCGATCGCGCTCGGCGGTCACTCGTTCGGCGCCGCCCTCGCCGTGCTCGCGACGACCGACGGCGACGTGCAGGTCGACCAGCTCGTCCTCGTCGGACCGGCGGGGCTCCCGCTCTCGAAGCCGATCCGGCTCTCGCTTCGCGATTTCTGCGCTCAGGTCGCGGCGGGCCTCTATCCGCTGCTCGAAGCGGTGCGCCTCGCCGTGCGCGCCCTCCGGGCACCCACGTCGGCGGTCCGCCTCGCGCGGACCGTGCGGCGACTCGACATCCGCGACGAGCTCGCCGCGCTCCGGCGGCACGGCATTCGCTGCACCGTCGTCGCCGCCGACACGGACACGTTGACGACACCCGCGCACTGCCGCGCGATCGCCGCGGCAGCAGGCGGCGACTACCGCGAGCTCACGGTCGACGGCGGCCACATGTGGTTCCTCGGCGACCGGCGCGATCTGCACGAAGCCTTGCGCTAGCGGCCGCCCTCGCTCTCAGCGGGCGTGGACCACTTGGTCTCCGTTCGTGGTGAACGAAGGTCGTGTCGGCTCGAGGGACGCAGGAACACCCGCGGCCGCCGGACAGTCACGCAACCGACCCAGGAACGCAACCCCCTCAAGTCGGTACTTCCCCGCACCGATACGAGACCATGCGGCGCGCGAGAGCGGCTACCTTGGACGGCGAGCTTGGGCATCGTGGAGCGCGCTGCCGGGCACGAGCGAACGGCGGCACGACCCTGAACTCACCCAGCGGCAACATCTCACGACTGACATCCCTCTGCCTGCGGCACAAGCTGCTCGTCGTGCTCATCTGGACCGGCGCCGTCGTGCTCGGCCTCGCCGGAACGCTCCGGCTCTCGCCGTTGCTCAAGACGGGCTTCTCGCTCCCCGGCACCGACTCGAACCGCGTTCAGCAGATCCTCGCGCGCGACTACCCCGCGCAGAACGCGTCGCCGTTCGTCCTCGTCGCCGAGGGCGACGGTTCGCTCGCGCGTGTGCGTCGCGCGGCCGCCGACGCCGTCCGCATCCTGCCGCAGGGCAGGATCGACCGGGTCGTGGCGCTCCCGTCCGGAGGCGCGGCGTCGTTCGTCACGTCGGCGCTCGCAGGAGGAGCGGCGTCGAACGAGGTCGGCCCGCTTCGCCAGCTGATCGGGCCACGCGTGCTCGTGACCGGCGACGCCGCGATCCAGCACGACCTCGGACCCGTGCTCGCCCGCGATCTCCAGGTCGGCGAGCTCTACCTCGCGCTTCCCGCAGCACTCGTGATCCTGCTGCTCGTCTTCGGCACGGCGTCGGCGCTGCTGCCGTTTCTCTTCGCCGCGGCGACGATTCCGCCTGCGCTCGGCCTCGCCTGGGCCGCGGCGCATTTTCTCGCGCTCAGCGACTACCTGCGGAACATGGTGCTGATGATCGGGCTCGGCATCGCGATCGACTACTCGCTGCTCATCGTCAACCGTTACCGAGACGAGCGCCGGCAGGGCCGTTCCCACCTGGAGGCACTCGACGAGACGATGCGTCACACCGGTCGCACGATCGTCTTCAGCGGGCTCGCGGTGTCCCTCGGATTGACGCTGATGCTTCTGCTGCCGGTCCCGTTCCTGCGCGGCTTCGGCGTCGGCGGCCTGCTGATCCCGGTCGTGAGCATGATCTGTGCCCTCACGCTGCTGCCGGTCCTGCTCGCCGTTCTCGGCGAGCGCCTCGAACGCGTGTGCTTCCTTCCGCACAGGCTCGCTGAGCGCCGGCACGCCGGCGAGGTGCGTCTCTGGACTGCGCACGCGCGCTGGGTGATGCGTCGCGCGAAGGTGCTGACGCCGGTCGTCGCGATCGTGCTCGTCGCCGCCGCCATGCCCCTGCTCGGCCTTCGGGTCGGACCAGGCTCGCACTCGAGCCTTCCGGCCGGCGCTCCCGCCGTGCGTGGGCTCACCGAGCTCCAGCACGGAACCTCGGTCGACTCGCTCGACCCGACGACGATCGTCGTCGACACCCATCGTCGAAGCCGCGCCGCGGTTGCCGCCGCGGTGAGCCGGCTCGACGGGCTCCTGCGCCGCGACCCCGGGGTCGCGTCCGTCTCCGGGGCGGTCCGCAGTGCGAGCGGCCTCTATCTCGAGATCGGGGTGGTGGGCCGCAACGACCCCGCGAGCGTGCAGGCACAGGCCTTCGCAGGGCGACTGCGCGACAATCTGATCCCGGCTGCGCGCTTTCCCGCCTCCGCGAGCGTCATCGCCGGCGGCGGCGCCGCCTACGCGAGAGACTTCGTCTCGCGCACGCTCGGCTCGTTCCCGTGGCTCGTGCTCGGCGTGCTGGGGCTGACCTACCTGCTGCTCGTGCGCGCGTTTCGCTCGCTCATCCTGCCCCTGAAGGCAATCGTCCTCAACCTGCTCACCGTCGGTGCCGCGAGCGGGCTGATGGTCGGCGTGTTCCAGTGGGGCTGGGGCAGCTGGGCGGGCCTCGTGAAGGTGCCCCAGATCGAGGGCTGGATCCCGGTGTTCATGTTCACGCTTCTCTTCGGGCTCTCGATGGACTACGAGGTGTTCCTCGTCAGCCGGATGCGCGAGGCGTGGCAGCACACGCGCTCGAACACGGGCGCGGTCGTCCACGGCATCGCCCACACCGGCCGCATCGTCACCGCGGCCGGCATGATCATGGCGGCGACCTTCAGCGGGCTCATTCTCGCGTCGATCCCGCCGATGCAGCAGCTCGGCTTCGGCCTCGCGGTGGCGATCGTCATCGACATCACGCTCATCCGCGGCCTGCTACTGCCGTCGACGATGGCGCTCGCGGGGCGCTGGAACTGGTACCTGCCCGCGTGGACCGCGCGGGCGCTTCGGCTCGGGCCCGGTTAGGCCGCGCGCCGGTTCTCGTCGAGCAGGCGGACGACGGCTTCGTCGTCGAGCTGTCCGAACGAGCCGAAGTGCGAGCCGACGGCGAAGAAGTACTCGAGCGCCGCGGAAAGCACGCCGCCCGCGTCCCGGCGATCGGCGAAGATCGGGGCGGGCTCGAACAGCAGCTCGGCCATCTCAGAGGTGAGTGTCGGCGTGCGGCGGCTCGGTCCCCGGCAGGTGGAGCAGGCTGACGACCTCGCTCACGCCCTGGATCTTCCGCACCGCCTCGACGAGATCGTCGATCAGCTCCGCGCTCTCGACCTGGCCGCGCAGGAAGACGGTTCCGCGTTCGGCGTTGATGCTGAGCTCGCCCTTCGGCACGTGCGGGTCGCGGAACAACACGCTCTCGACCTTGTGGGCGAGACCCACGTCGTCGAGCGGCTCCACCGGCTGCGAGGGCCGAAGGTCGTGGAGCACGCCTTTCGTCCGACCGGCGGACCGGAGCCCTGCGGCGCGGACGCGTCGCGCGAGCCGCCGGGCCGAATGCCTCACGACGGCCGCGCCGTGGTCGCGGCGCTGCCGGCCGCTCTTCGGGTCGAAGAAGTAGGCAAGTCCCGCTCCCGAGGCAACCGCAGCGAGGAACCGGCCTCGCGGCTTCCGCTGCCGGGCCTGCCGGCGCTCCTTGGCGGCGCAACTGAACACGGTGCAGGCATCGTCCCTCACTCACCGGGAATGCACATCCGGGAACGCGCCGATCCGGCTACGGAGACGACGCAGAACTGCTGAGCCCGTTTCAGCAAAGGCTCGGATGCGCGCCGGCTCGCCCGATGTCAGAGTCCATGGAGCTCGAAAGGAGACGGATGAGAGCGCTCGTGATCGTCGACATGCTCGATGACTTCGTCGACGGCGCGCTCGCGAATCCGCGGGCGCGAGAGATCGTCGAGCCGATCCGGCGGCTGCTCGCACACGCGCGCAACCAGGGCTGGGTGGTCGTCTTCTCGAATGACGCCCACGAGCCGGGCGATCCGGAGCTGCGCGTGTGGGGCGAGCATGCGATGGCGGGCACTCCGGGTGCGCAGGTGATCGAGGAGCTCCGCCCGGAGCCCGGCGACCGCGAGCTGATCTCGCCGAAGCGCTCGTACGGCGCCTTCGACGGCACCGGTCTCGACGAGCGGCTGCGCGCGCTCGGGGTCGACGAGGTCGTCGTCGCCGGCCAGCACACGCACATCTGCGTCCGTCACTCGGCGTACGGCGCCCTGATCCGCGGCTACGAGATCACCGTCCCCCGCGACGCCGTCTGTGCGTTCGAGGGCGTCGACGAAGAGGAGGCGCTCGCCTACTTGAGCTCCGTCTACGGAGCCCGGATCACGACCGTCGCCGAGCTCGTCCCCACCTGAGACCGCCGGTCCGCTCGAGCTCGACGCATCGCTCGGATAGTGTCCGCGCGTCGTGAGCGCCGAATCCTTTCAGCGTGACTGGGAACGGCGCTTCGGTCGTCCGGAGCCGAAGGTTCTCTGCGTCGGCCTCAACTATCACGCCCATTCCAACGAGGTGGGCACCGAGCTGCCGAAAGCGCCGCTCCTGTTCGCCAAGTTCGCGAGCACGCTCGTCCGGGACGGCGACGCGATCGTCCTGCCCGACGGCCTTGGTCATGTGGACTCCGAGGCCGAGCTGGCAATCGTCATCGGCGCCTTGGCGAAGGACGTCTCGACCGACGACGCATACGAGTACATCGCCGGGTTCACCTGCGCGAACGACGTCAGCGCGCGTGACGTTCAGTTCGGCGACGGCCAATGGTTCCGTGGCAAGGGCTACGACACGTTTTGCCCGGTCGGGCCTCGGATCGTGCCGCCTGACGAGATCGGCGACGCCGGAAACCTGCGCATCCAGCAGCGCCTGAACGGCGAAATCCTTCAGGATTCGCGGACCAGCAGATTGATCTTCGGATTACCGGAGCTCGTCGCATATGCGTCGCACGTCCTGACGCTGCTCCCCGGCGACCTCATTCTCACGGGCACGCCGGAGGGCTGCGGTGCATTCCGCGATCCGAAGATATCGATGGCACCGGGAGACGTCGTCGAGATCGAGATCGACGCCATCGGCATCCTGCGCAACGAGGTTCGCGCCGCCGGCTGAGGCGGCATCCGCCGCCGTTGAGCTACGCGAGCGCCCGCGAGGCTGTCGAGTTGACGGGCGAACGAGGAGGCTCATCTCGAAGCGCCCGGTATACCTCCTCAGCCGTCCGTCGCTGGAGCTCCGCCTGCGCCTGAACCGAGCGAAAGGCGATATGCGGCGTCACGATCGCCCGCGCATGAGTGCGTAGCGGATGATCCGACGGCAGCGGCTCCGGATCGGTCACGTCAAGCGCGACGCCTGCGAGGCGGCCGTCGTCGAGTGCGGCGGTGACGGCCTCGAGATCGACCAGGCCGCCGCGTGCAGTGTTGATGAGGGTGGGTGCCCGCCTCATCTGTGCGATCGTCTGTTCGTCGATCAGACGGCGGTTCTCGTCGCTCATCGGCACGTGGAGCGAGACGAAGTCAGCCTCGGCCAGCGCCTCGCGAAGAGAAGAGGCGAGCTCGACGCCGACAACCGGCGGCTCCGTCACATACGGGTCGTATGCGACGACGCGCAACCCGAAGGCGCGGGCACGCTCAGCCGTCTTCGCGCCGATCCGCCCGATTCCGACGAGCGTGAGCTGTTGCCCGCTCAACGAATGGATCTCGAACTCCTGCGCCGACCAGCCCCCGTCGCGGACCGACCGGGATGCCCGCGCGATTCCGCGCGCAGCAGCAAGCAGGAGCGCGATCGTGTGGTCTGCGACCTCGTCCAGGCAGTAGTCCGGGACGTTCGTGACGAGAATCCCGCGCGCCGAGGCCGCCTCGACGTCGACGTTGTCGTATCCGATGCCGTAGCGAGAGATCACGCGGACGCCACCTTCCGCTGCCGCCTCGACCACGGGGCGCGACACAGTCGCGTAACAGACCATGAGCGCGTCCGCCTCGCGGGCCAGGCCCGCGAGCGTCTTTTCGTCGGTCGAGGGCGCCAGCACGATCTCCGCGCCGATGGGCTCCAGCAACGATCGTTCGATGTCCAGATCGGCGAAGACGTGGTCGGTGACGACCACTCTCAACGGCATCAGGCGAGAGCCTCGTCCTCGAACGGATACTTGGTGAAGATGACGGGCCCGTCTTTCGTGACGAGGAGGTTCTCCTCAAGCCGAACGGTCTGCTCGAGCCCGGGATGGCCGGCGAAGGTCTCACAGGCGAAATACATGTTCTCCTCGAGCTCGACGGGATACTCCAACGAGTAGGCGCGCGAGATCCACATCCCCTCGTAGAGCGAGAGCCCGATCGAGTGGGCGAACTGCTGCAACGTAACCGTCTGGTACTCGTCGTCGGCGTACACCGGAAACTTCGCAGCGACGTCGGCCGTCGTGTTTCCCGCCTTCATCATCTCGATCGCCGCGTACATGGACTCGTGACACTCCTTGTACAGGTCCTTCTCCTTCGGCGTCCATTTGCCGCCGACCTTGAAGCACCGCACGAAGTCGACGAAGTATCCGCCCGGCCCGATCGCGTTCTGATCGACGATCACGAGGTCGCCGAGCCTGATCATCTTGTCGGTGTGCCACCGGCGATAGGGGCTCGTATTCCCACCCGAGGCGCAGATGATGTCGTAGACGAAGTCGAAGCCGTTCTCGTAGAGGAACTTGTTCACTTCAGCCGTGATGTCCGCTTCGCGCACGCCGGGCTTGAGCCATTCGTTCTGGATCTTCCAGAACGAAGCGTCTCCGAACGCGCTCGAGATCTTGAGGCATTCGAGCTCGTCAGGGCTCTTCACGACACGGGCCGCTGACATCGTCGGCCAGGCGCTTGTGGTCACGAGGCCGGCCCGCTCGAAGGCAGCCGCGGCGCTCGGATCGTAGATGTCGATACCGATCCGCTCGTCCTCGACGCCCGACTCACGAAGTGCGTCGACGATCGACTGCGCCATCCGATCGGACATCATCTGCTCGGCCGTCTCGGCCCACTTCCACGTGATCGCGGGCCTGATGTTGCCGTTGAGCCAGGGTGCGTCGATCTTCGCGCATTCGAGATCGGAGCCCGCCGTCTCGAAGAGGATGGGGTCGCCGCCGCGCGGCAGCACGGCGTAGCGGATGAAGATGTTGTTCTTCCAGTTGCCTTGGTAGACGCCCGTCAGGTAGCGGACGTTTTCGCCGACGAAGCACACCAGGGCGCCGAGATCGTTCTTCTCCATCATCAAGCGCGCGCGGGCGAGACGGTCCTTTCGCATCCGATCGAAGTCGACCCTGCCCTGCCAGTCCGTGGCGGTCGTGCTGAAGACGCGACGCGGATCGTGCTCGTGCGGCTTTCCCAGGAACGAGAGATCGAGACCCTTGCCGGTCTCGGTCAAGGTGTGGGGTGTGACTACTTCCATCCTCCGCGACTCCTCTCTGGGTTAGTCAATCGCGAGTCTCCGCCCAAATCGCCTCGCTGGGCAAGGAGTCGCCCCGGACTCAGCCGTACCTGCCGATCTCGGCGGACACGGCCTTTGGTTCTATCACCGGCTGTAATCGATCAACGGTCGCGATCGCTAACGATCAACCCGGAAGTGGGTTCGCGCATGACTGGCACGAGGCGATCCGACCGCTTTACGTCTGCCTGACCGGATCGATAAGGATGCGGAGCTGCTCGTCGAGCAGCTCTTGCAACGCGGAGACGGGGGCGCGGGTCTGACGGTGATCGAAGACGTAGCCGAGCATCACGGTCGCCTGGGGTTCGACCCCGCGCACGGCGACGAGGAGCCCGAGCTCCAACTCCTGCGCGACGAACTCGCAGGGCGCGAGCGTGATTCCGTGACCCGCCTCGACGAAGGCCTTCATCTGCGTGAACGTCTCGATCTCGGCTGCGACATTCGGTCGGAATCCCGCCTTGTGACTGTTGTCCTCGAGCCATCTTCGGGCCGGATTGGACGGTGGAAACGAGATCCAGGGCTCCTCGGCAGCCTCACACCATGGCACCTGCTCCCGATCCGCGAATGGATGATCCGGCGGCACGATGAAGAAGAGGTCGAGCTCCCCGATCGTGACGAGCGTCATGTCCTCGGGGTCCACCGGCGAGACGATGGCGACCAGATCCAGGCGTCCGAACCGCAGAGATTCGAGGAGCTCGCCCGCGACGCCCTCCTTCACGCGAAGCGTGACGTCAGGCAGCTCCTCGTCGACGGCGCGCACGAGAGACGCGACCAACCGTGGGGCGAGCGTCGAGACGACGCCGACCTTGACCGCACCCTTGGAATGCCCCCGAAACGAGGCCATGTCGTCCTCGAGCCGCGTCAGCGCGTCGAGGACCCGCGCGGCGTGCTCGCCGAGCGCCATGCCTGCCGCAGTCGGGTAGACGCCGTCGGAACGACGCTCGAGGAGCTGCAGCCGGTATTCCTGCTCGAGCCGCTTGACGGCCTGCGAGACGGTGGACTGGACGACGTGGAGGCGCCGGGCCGCCCGGGTCATCCCACGGAGCTCGATTACCGTCGCGAACGCTCGCAGGTCACGAAGGTCCATCCTCGGTTGAACACTACTCGGGCAAGCGGGGTGGAGGCCAGCGGGAAAGCTATGCGCGCTTGACCGTGTAGCCACCGTCCACGAGCAGCGTCTCGCCGGTGACGAACGAGCCGGCGCTCCCGCAGAGCAGGAGGACGCCGCCGACGACGTCCTCCGGGCGGCCGAGGCGACCGAGCGGAATCTCGGCTATCCGGCGGCCCATCGCCTCCTCGTCCCGAAAGAGGTGGACACGTGTCTCGGTGAGGACAGTCGTCGGCGCAACTGCATTGACCGTGATGCCGTACGGGGCCCACTCGACCGCGAGCGAGCGGGTCAACTGCTCCAGGCCCGCCTTGCTCGCCGAGTAGGCAACGCGGTCGGGGACGCCGACGCGTGAGAAGGGAGAGGAGAGATTGACGATGCGTCCTCCACCCTGCACCTTCATCACCCGCCCGGCGGCTCGCGAGACGAGGAATGCACCGCGAAGGTTCGCCTCGAAGATCCTGTCCCAGTCTCCGAGATCGAAGTCGAGGGCGGGTCCGTGCACGCTCAACCCCGCGTTGTTCACGACGATGTCGAGGCGGCCGAGCTGTTCGACCGTCGTCGCGACGCACTCCTCCACGCTGCGTGGATCGGACAGTTCGAGCTCGAGTGCAAGTGCGCGAACGCCGAGACCGGCAAGCCTCGCGACCAACTCTTCGAGCGACGACGCCGACCTGCTCGTCACGGCGACGTCCGCGCCGGCCCTCGCGAGGGCTTCGGCGATCGCCTCGCCGATCCCATGCCGCGCACCGGTGACGAGCGCAACGCGGCCCTCGAGACCGAACAGGCCGCGGAAGAACTCTTCGTTACTCAACCGCGACTAGGCCGGACGTGGGCTCGTCAGCGAGGAGAGATACGAGGCGAGCCGAGGAGTGAACTCGAGCGTGTTCTCCGCGAGGATCCGCTTGCGCACCGCTTCGGGCCAGTCGGAGAGTGCGCTCGTCGGCTCGACGTAGTCCCAGTACGGGTAATGGCTCCCGAACAGGACGAGGTTCTCGGCGTCGACGATCCGCATCAAGTCGTCGTCGAGCCGGCGACCGTCCGGCCGTGCGTCTTCAGGCTGGCTGATGAAGCGAATGTGCTCGCGCAGGTAGGAGCTCGGAGGTCGTTCGACCCACGGAATCTCCGAGCGACCCTGTCGCCAGTCCCGGTCGATGCGCCAGAACATCGGCCGCGCGACGTCGACTCCTCCGTCGCCGACGACGACCCGCAAACCGGGTAGCCGCTCGAAGACGCCGGCGGTGATGAAGCTCGAGAGGTGCACGATCGCTGCCAACGGCTTGATTGCGTGCTTCTCTGCAAAGAACCTGACCGGCCCGATCGGAGTCTCGGGATGCTCGACGACGTTGGCCCCGTCGTCGTAGATGCACACGGGCAGGTCGAGCTCGGCCGCCGCACGCCAGATCGGAAAGTAGAAGTCGTCTCCGTAGGGAAGAAAGACGCGAAGCGGCACGGCGATCTGCACGAAGCGCGGGTCGTCCACCCACGACTCGATCTCCTCCAGGGCGGTCGCGACGTCGATCACGGAGACCCGGATCGACCCGGTGAAGCGGCCGTCGGCCTCCGGACATGCGAGCCATTGCTCGGCGACCCATGTGTTGACAGCGTGCGCCACGGCAGCGGCCTGCTGAGGATTCGGCAGCAGGCCCCGCGTCATCGGCGTGACGACAGCCGCGTCGACGCCGCCTTCCTTGCCGAAGAGGAGCTCGGCCGCTGCCGCGGAATCACCTGCTCGATCGGGCGGCACGGCCAGCTCGTCGAACGGGGGCTCGTAGCGCGTGCTGAGCGCCGGGGGCAGACGGCTCGTGCCCCAGGGCGAGCCGAGCTGATGTCGGAGCTCCTTGTCGCCGATGACCGGGTTGACGGATGCGTCGACGATCATCCGGCGTCTGCGAGGAGATCGCCGGGAGCGGTTGCCGACCTCGTCTCGGGGAGGTCGTACAGCTCGCGCGCGTTGCCGGCCATGATCCGCTCGACGGTCGCCTTGCCGAGCCCGTGAGGCAGCGCACGCTTCGGGTGATCGAAGTCGAAATGCGGATAGTCGCTCGAGAACATCAGGATGTCGTCTGCGTCGGCAAGCTCCATGAGGCGTGCGACGTCCTCGGCCGCGTCGGCTTCCTCGATCGGCTGGGTCGTGAACCGCACGTGGTCGCGGACGTATTCGATCGGGCTGCGCTTGGCCACGACCTCTCCGGCGAAGAGATCCCAGTGCCGCGCAAGCCGCGCGACCAGCGGCCGGTGCCAGAGGTAGCCGCCCTCGACGAAGACGAGCCGCAGATCGGGATGGCGGTCGAAGACGCCGCCGCACAGCACGCTGACGAGGTGCGCGGAATAGGCGAGCGTGTAGGCGATCGAGTGGTAGTCGACCTGGCGTTGGAAGCGCCCGACCGGAGTGGAGCCGAGAGCGGCGGCGCCGTGACCCGAGAAGTGCATCGCGACCGGCAGGCCGTGACGCGCCGCGGCTTCCCACATCGGCTCGTACATCGGATAGCCGAGCGGACGCTCGCTCACGTCGGTGATCAGCACCTGCTTGAACCGCGGATGCCCGGCCCAGTACTCGATCTCGCGCGCGGCGCCGGCGGGATCGTCGTGCGCGACGATGATCGCCCCGAAGATGCGGTCGGCGCTCCATCTGTCCAGCCACGTCTCGGCAAGCCATGTGTTGAAAGCGTGGCACCAGGCGGCGTTGATCTCCGGGTCGACGGTGTAGCGAACCCCCTCCGGCAGAGTCATCGCGAAGTCGACGCCGGCGCTCTCGAACAGCTGCTCGTACACGAACTCGGGCTCCGAGCCCGGCGGTCCGCCGCCCGGCGGATAGCTGTCGAGCCGCTTTCCCGGCGTGAGCGTCGCGTAGGTCGCCTTTCCCGATGCGTTGGCGCGGCGCCTTCCCAACCGGCTGCGCCACGGCTCGGACATGCGCTCGAAGATCTCGTCTTTCGATCTCGGCGTGAGGTGCACGTCGCAGTCGACGACCTTCACCTTGACCATTTCCGCCGTGCTTGCCGTCATTCGCTCTCCTGCTGGCGCGGCTCGATTCCGTTGCCTGCCAACGCACCTACTATATGTTCTCCTTCGTTGCACATCGTCACGCGTTGCTGAGGAGTCAGACCATGGCAGTCATGTCGCCGAAGTACGGCAGGTCGGAAGCGAAAGCGGCGGCCAAGGAATTGATCCGCGGCATCTTCCCGGCTCCGCCGATACCTGTCGACGAACGCGGAGAGATCGACGTCGCGGGGCTGCGGCACGACTTGCGTTACTGCCTCGACGTGCTGAAGGTCAGCGGCCTCTACATGAACGGCTACTACGGCCACTTCTGGCTCCTGTCGAGCGCTCAGCGGCGCACGGTCATCGAGGTCGCCGTTGAGGAGGCCGCAGGCATGGTGCCGGTCATCAATCGCTGCGCACACCCGAGCCCTCACGAGGCGATCGAGCTTGCGAAGCACAGCCAGGATCTGGGCGTCGACTTCATCTCGCTCGTCATCCCGCAGTTCGGCGGCGCGCACGAGGACATCTTCTTCGGCTACTTCGAGATGATCGCGAGCGAGATCGAGCTCGGCATCTCGGTCTTCAACACCGACCAGGCCGGCTACCGCGTCACGCCCGAGATGATGGCGCGGCTCGCCGAGATTCCAAACATCTGCGCGCTGAAGAACGGTACGGGACTCGAGAACACGACCGAGATCCGCAAGCTTGTCGGCGACGCCATCGTCGTGATCGACCCCGAGGAGGAGAACTTCAAGGTCAACATGCTCGAGCACGGCCAGCGGGCGCTCTACACCGCGTCGAACCTGATGATGGACTGTGCTTCGTGGACGCCGATGCATGACTACATGCAGGCCGCGTTGGACGACGACCTCGGTCTCGCGAGCAGGATCTACGACGAGATGCAGCCCCGCCGCGACCTTCACCACAAGTGGATCCTCGAGCCGTGGTGGTCGATGGGCGTGTGCCCCGTCTCGAACGTCAAGTTCTGGACGCAGCAGCTGGGCATGACCGGCGGGCCGGTGCCGAAGCCGCTGCCCGACCTCCTCTCCGCCGAGGACAAGGAGCAGCTGCGGGCCGAGATGGCAGAGGTCGGACTGCTCAACTAGCTCTTCACCGCGGCCGGTTGGAAGAGCCGTTCCGCGTTTTCGCACTCGATGCGCCGGCGCGCGTTGTCGGAGAGGCCGAGACCCGCGAGGGTGCTCGAAATCTCCCCCTCGGCCATGTCGGCGGGATAGTCCGTGCCGACGACGACGCGCCCGTCTCCCATCGAGTCGATCAGGAAGCGGAGTGACGACTCGGCATGCGTGATCGTGTCGAAGTAACACCGCGAGAGGAGCGAGCTGGGCGTCACGTCGATCCTGGCCGACGTGTCCTCACGTTCCTCGTAGGCGTGGTCCATGCGCCCGGCGAGATACGGAATGCATCCGCCTCCGTGCGCGAAGCAGAAGCGCAGGCCGGGGTGACGGGTGAGGACGCCGCCAAGCACCAGCCGGCTGATCGCCAGGGTCGTCGAGAGTGGGTTGCCGACGATGTTGGTGAGGTGGTAGTCGGCCATGCGGGGGAGAAAGCCGCGATTCACCGGATGGACGAAGACCGCGAGGTCGCGCCCGGCGAGCCGCGTCCAGACCGGGTCGAGGGTTTCGTCGTCGAGCTCCACGTCCTCGACGGTCGCTCCGATCTCGACGCCCACGAGCCCGAGCTCGACGACGTGGTCGATCTCCTGCAGGCTGAGCTCAGGCGATTGCAACGGCAGTTGGCCGAGAGCCCAGAACCGGCTCCCGTCGCGGGCGACGGCGGCCATGCCTTCGTTGACCTCGGCGCAGAACTCGGCCGCCCAGCCCGCATCCGCCCAGTAGCAGAGAAGGTTGGGCCTCGGCGAGAGCACCTGGACGTCGATTCCCGCATTGTCCATGTCGACCACGCGTCGCTCGACATCGACATACTCCGGCGTGACGAGCTCACGACTGCGACCGCCGGTGACGATCCTCGTCATTCCGTCGACCTGCTCGAGAGTCGCGTCGAAGCGCTCCGGGCTCCGCGCCAGCGCCTCGACGGCCGGGGCGGGCATGAAGTGAGCGTGGACGTCGACAACCACTCTCCCGATGCTAGACCGCTCCTTCGACCGAATGACGGTCATCGTCCTGGGTCATCAACTCATCACGAATCAGATGAGACATGCGCCACGCAGTCTTGTAGGTGACTCCCACCTCCTGCTTGAGCCGCTTCACGGTCATCTCGTCGCGACTGTCGGCGATCAGACGGATCGCGCGGAACCACACGCGCAAGGACGTCGTTGACTTGTGGAAGATCGTCCCTGCGGTCGGATGGATGTGATGACCGCAGGAGTCGCAATCGTAGGTCGGACGGTCCCGTACACGGTGAAACTTCCGTTCCGAATCGCACTTCGGGCAATACGCATGCGAGCCGTCGTGCGCGAAGCGCTCACGCCACAGAACGTCGAGGAAATCCGCGTCGAGCGGCAGTTCCCTCGCCATGTCTACGAGCGCAAGCGAACCCGTGGACGACGACGCCCGATCAAGGTGAGACATGCCCTCATGGTCTGCGGAGATGTACCCCCTGTCAAGGGATAGCTTCCGTTGAACTGCCGAGACGACCGCTCTACGATCCCGCAGATCTGGAGGGTCGGACTGTCACTGGACACGAACGTGAAGTTGCTCGACAGATGCGGGTCCGAGGCCATGGGGAGGGACTTGTGATCGCGGCTGACACCACGTACATCTCGCTCATCGACGTCTCCGAAGCCTCCAGCAGCTTGCCAACAGCGAAAGGATGGGCATGACCACGGGGCAATCCGAGAATTCTGACCGCGGGCCGGCAGGCAGGCGTTGTGAAGTCGAGGGTGCGTCCGCGCAGGCGAAAGGCTCGATGAACGAGAGAGAGTTCTCGCGCAGGTCGTTTCTCAAGGGCGGCGGCGCATTGGTCGTCGGCCTGGGCCTCGCGAGTGCGGGATTCGCCGGGAAGACCTCGGCGTCGTCGAGCTTGGTCCGTCGTAGGACGGCCTCATCGCTTCCGACCACCTTGACCGTCGCCACGGACGCGTCGTTCAGCCACCTGGACGACCAGGCTGCAGTCGGATCAGGCGAGGAAGTGAAACAGTTTCTGAACTACAACGTCACCCAGACCCTGTTGAGGCTGGACCACAACCACAATCTTCAGCCGCTCCTGGCCGAGAGCTGGAAGATCACCCAACCGGGAGTCGTGCAATTCAGCCTGCAGAAGGGGATCTTCTTCTCCGACGGGGCACCCTGGAATGCGGCGGCCGCGCAGACGAACTTCAACCGCATGATGACACTTCCGGGCAGCAGCAGCTACTCGACCGAGTTCCCGTCCGTGTATCAGGTGACGGTCGTCGACCCCTACACGATCCAGCTCTCCTACCATCCGGATCCGGACATCCCGTTCGTCTTCGCCACCTCGGCGATGATGTATTCGCCGCAGCAGATCCAGAACAATCCGAGCTCGATTGCGCAAGGGCCGATCGGCACAGGGCCGTACTCGATCCAGAACTTCAACATCGCCACGGGCATGACCCTCGTAGCCGGCGATACGTATTTCGGAAAGCGCACCCAGATCAAGACGGTCAACTTCAACTTCATCGGCGACGAAGGTGCCCGCACGGCGGCGCTCAAGGCGGGACAGGCTGACCTCGTCATCAATCTCCAGCCTTCGGACGTCTCGAGCTTCCCGAAGGACCAGGTCGTCTTCAACGAGGGCTACGAGATCTACAACATCCGCTTCGGCCTCCACGACCCGCTCAGCAACGACCATCGAGTGCGAGAGGCGATCAGCCTCGCGATCGACCGCAGCGCCCTGATCAAGCTCTTCAGCGGGTACGCGACAGCGGCCCAGGGTTACCAGCTGTGGCCAAGCTGGGTGACCGGGGCGTTCAAGCAGCCGGTCGTGAAGCAGAACGTCTCGCAGGCAAAGGCGCTCATCCAGCAGGCCGGAGCCACGGGCAAGACGGTCACGATGATCTGTCCCACGGTACGGTACCCCGGGCTCCAGCAGGTCGCCGAGGCGATCCAGAACATGGTCCAGCAGATCGGCCTGAGCGTGAATCTCCAGGAGATCGACTACAACGACTGGCTCGTCGTCACACGCGAAGTGACGGCCCCCACCACGATGATCTTCGGCTCGTTCGGGTACGACACGGGTTTCGACGCCACGACGAACCTCGTGAAGAAGGTCATGTGCGGCGGTGTGAACTCGACGTTCTGCGATCCGCAGTTCGATTACCTTGCAGACGAAGCAATCAACCAGACGGATTCGACGAAGCGTGCGCCGATCATCAAGCAGTTGACGCACATCCTCGCCCACGAGATCCCGTACATCCCGCTCGTGAATCCTGCCACGATCTACGGGAAGGCTGCGAAGCTGAGCATGCAGACGTACCCGAACGGTTTCCTGGCGTTCGCGAACATGCACTGGAACCAGTAAGGACGCGTCATCCCGAGTGTCTTCTGATAGGTGAGGCCGGCGATGTGCGTCGGCCTCACGCCCCTCGTCGCATTAGGGTCTGGCTGATCCATGGGTAGGTACCTCGTCTTGCGCCTGGGTCGGGCCGCGCTGACGCTGATCGGAATCACGGTCGCGGTCTTCATCCTCACGCACCTCGTCGGCGATCCCGTCCTCAGGCTGCTCGGCGCGGAGGCCACGCCGCAAGACGTGGCTGCGCTTCGCCACACCCTCGGCCTGGACAAGCCGCTGTACGACCAGTTCTGGATCTTCCTCGGCCACGCCGTGCACGGCAACTTCGGTCCGTCTCTCTTCACGCGCATCTCGAGCAGGACGATGCTCCTCCGCGCATTGGTGCCGAGTCTCCTACTCGCCGGTGCGTCCATGGGACTAGCCGTCGTGGTCGGCATCCCGGCCGGGATCCTGAGCGCCCTTTCCCCCGGATCACGGCTGGACAGGCTGATCAGCTCGGTGACGACCACCGGGATCGCCATGCCCGAGTTCTGGCTGGCACTCATCTTGATCTACATCTTCGGCGTCGACTTCCACCTCCTCCCGACCTCGGGTTATGGGTCGTGGCGGAATGTCATCCTGCCAGCGCTCGCGCTCTCACCGCATTCGGTCGCGCGCATCGGCCAGGTCACGCGGTCGGTGATGCACGACGAGCTGCGCAAGGACTACGTCGCTGTCGCGTACTCCAAGGGTTTGAGCTCGACGTACGTGGTGGTTCACCACGCGCTGAAGAACGCGGCACTCGCGATCACCACGCAGGTCGGACTCGAGACGGCCGAGCTTTTCGCGGGCCGCACGATCATCATCGAGACGATCTTCGCCTGGCCCGGTGTCGGGCGACTGACGAGCCAGGCCCTCCTCGAATCCGACTACCCACTCGTCCAGACGATGGTCCTCTGGGGCGCGTTCGTGACCGTCACGATCAACCTCGTCGTGGATCTATCGTATGCGTGGCTCGATCCCCGGATTCGGTACTCGTGAGACTCGGAGCCTTCAGAGCGCAGGGACAGAAGCGATGACCGAACGGGTCGTCGACTACGAGCTGCCGTTCGAGCCGTCGGACGAGCCGCGGGCGTTCGGACGGCACCGCGAGCTGTTCCGGCTCCTGCTCGAGGACAAGCCGGCCCTCGGCGCCTCGGTCTTCCTACTCGTCGTTATCGTCTGCGCGATCGCCGGCCCCGACATCGCGCCCCACAACTACCTCACCCAAGACATCGACCATCGGCTGGCGCCTCCCTTCTGGAAGCACGGCGGACACTTCACCCACCTCCTCGGCACCGACTACCTCGGCCGGGACGTCTTCAGCCAGATCATCGTCGCCTCACGCATCTCGGTTGTCATCGGCCTGACCACCGTGGCGATCACGGGGGCCGTTGGAACGACGCTCGGCGTGATCGCGGGCTACTTCAGGAGCTGGGTGGACCATCTGGTCAGCGGCCTCACGGACATCGTCATGAGCTTCCCCGGCATCCTGCTCGTGCTCGCACTGATCGCGATGGAAGGACCGAGCGAGAGGACGATCATCGTCGCCTTGTCAATTCGATACTGGGCGCCCTTCGCCCGTCTCAGCCGCAGCCTCACCCTCCACGTCCGTGAAAGCGAGTACGTGGCCGCCGCCCAGGGCCTGGGCGGCTCGGACATTCGCATCATGCGCCGGCACGTGCTGCCCAACATCCTGTCGCCGATCTTCGTGCTCGCGATCCTCCAGATCGGCTGGGTGATGCTGTCGGAGGCGGCGATCAGCTTCCTCGGCCTCGGCATCCAACCTCCCGCGATCTCCTGGGGACTGATGATGGCGAACGGCAGGGATTACCTGGACACCGCCTGGTGGCTTGTGACCTTCCCGGGCCTGGCGCTGTTCCTCACGATCCTCTCGCTCGTCACGCTTCAGCATTTCTTCCAGTCGGCCTCGGACCGATCACGCCAGCCGAGGCGACGAAGCCGGGCGAACCAGGCCGAAGCGCCCGCCGTCGGCGCTTAGGCCGGCGAGCTCCGGCACGATTCAGCTCTGGAGCTTCTCGACCCAGTGGCAAGCGACGCGATGGCCGCCGTCGAAGTCGCGGAGCTCGGGCTCACTCGTAACGCAGTTCTCCGGATTGCCCAGCCGCTCTCTGAGCCAGCAACGCGTATGGAAACGGCATCCGGACGGCGGGTTCACCGGGCTGGGGACCTCACCCTTGAGGATGATGCGCCGACGGTCCTTCTCGGCCTCCGGTTCATAGGTCGGTACCGAAGAGAGGAATGCGACCGTGTACGGGTGCAACGGATGACCGTAGAGCTCGTCACCGGCCGCGAGCTCGACGATCTTGCCGAGGTACATCACTGCCACACGATCGGCGATGTGCCGAACGACGGCAAGGTCGTGCGCGATGAACAGATAGGTGAGCCGGAACTCCTCCTGAAGCTCTTCGAGCAGATTGATGATCTGAGCCTGGACGGACACGTCGAGTGCCGAGATCGGCTCGTCCGCGACGATCAGTTCCGGCTTCACCGCGAGCGCGCGGGCGATCCCGATGCGCTGGCGCTGCCCGCCGGAGAACTCACGAGGGAACCGCTCCATCGACGTGCTCGGGTCGAGCCCGACAATGTCGAGCAGTTCCTTCACGCGCTCCACTCTTGCACGCCCGTTCTCCAGGTCGTGGATCTCCAGCGGCTCACCGACGATCTTGCCCACGGTCATCCGGGGATTGAGAGACGCGTACGAGTTTTGGAAGATCATCTGCATGCGGCGGCGCATGCGCCGCAACCCGTCTCGATCGAGGGTCGTCAGCTCGACGCTGTCGAAGCTCACCGACCCGGTGGTCGGAGTGTCGAACTGGAGAATGGCCCGACCGGTCGTGGACTTGCCACAACCCGACTCGCCGACGAGTCCGAGCGTCTCACCCCTCTCGAGGTAGAAGTCGACGCCGTCCACCGCCTGGACAGCTCCGACTTCACGCTGGAAGACGATTCCCTTGCTCAGCGGATAGTGCATCGAGAGCCCCTTCACCTCGAGGAGACGCTCGGCAGGCACGGGCTCTCGAGCCGCGGCGGCTTCCGGGTCGACTCGAGCGCCGCCGCTCCCGCGACTCCAGAACGTGTCGGCAAGCCAACCGCCCCCCTGAACGTCCTGCATTCCGAGGCAGCGCACCTCCTGGCCCGGCGCCCCACCGCGTGGGGGGATGAGGTCGGGCTCCCGTTCGCCGCAGACCGGCCGGGCGTGGGCGCAGCGGGGGCCGAAGTGGCACCCGGGCGGCGGCGAGATCAGGTCCGGCGGCGCTCCCTTGATCGGCGTGAGCCGGTTCCGACGCTCTTCGTCGAGACGGGGGCTCGAGCTGAGCAGCCCCCAGGTGTACGGCATCCGCGGATTCGTGAAGAGATCTGTGACGCTCGCCCGTTCGACGATGCGGCCGGCGTACATCACGTGAACGCGATGCGCCATCTCGGCGACGATTCCGAGGTCGTGCGTGATCAGGATGAACGAGGTTCCGAACTCATGCGCGACCTTCTCGAGCAGATCGAGTATCTGCGCCTGCGTCGTCACGTCGAGAGCCGTCGTGATCTCGTCGGCGATGATCAGCTTCGGCTCGCACGAGAGCGCCGTCGCGATCATCACCCGCTGTCGCATTCCGCCGGAGAACTGGTGCGGATAGTCGTCGAGCCGCCTCTGCGCGCCTGGAACGCCGACGAGCTCGAGGAGCTCGACCGCGCGCCTGCGGGCTCGTGCGCGGTTCAGGCCGAGATGGAATCGCATCGCCTCGGACATCTGCCGCCCGATCGTCACCACCGGGTTCAGCGACGTCATCGGATCCTGGAAGATCATCGCCATCGTGTTGCCGCGCACAGCCCGCATCTCGTCGGTGCGCAGCTCGAGGATGTTCCGGCCCTCGAAGACGATCTCGCCGCCCGCGATCCTGCCGCCGACCGGAACGAGGCGCATGAGCGAGAGCGCAGTGGCAGACTTCCCGCAACCCGACTCGCCGACAAGACCGAGCGTCTCGCCGGGGTTCAACTCGAAGCTCACTCCGTCGACGGCACGCACGACACCCCGGCGAGTGTCGAACTGCGTGTGCAGGTCTCTGACTTCGAGGAGCGTCACGCAGCGGGAGCCTACGCGATCTCCAGCGGGCTACCGCGTCGCCGACTGCTCGGCGAGCGAACGACTCCCTTTCACCAAATCCCTGAAGCGGCCGCCGAGCTGCCGGGCATCGGTGCCGAAGAAGAAGACGTTCGGGTGGTGTTCGCGCTCGAGGTAGGACGCCAGCTGGCCAAGCTCTCGAAGCCCCGCCATCGCGCCGAGACCGAGCTTCCTCGCGATCGCGTAGACCTGCTCCTCCGCTTCGACCGTCTTCGGATGATGGGCCTCTCCGACGATCTCGACGGCCATGTCCTGAGCGAGATCGGACTTCCCGACCGCGACGCCGTCGATGCCCGGAACGCTGAGGATCTCCTCGGCATTCTCGACACCCTTGATCGTCTCGATGAAGATACAAACCGAAACATCGTTCGCCGTACGCGTGTACTCATCAGCCGGCATCAACCGATACTTCCCCGACCGACTCCCAGGACACGCACCACGATCACCCAACGGCGCCAACTTACAAGACCGCATGATGTCCTCAACCTCACCCCTCGACTCAACACGCGCGAACAACAACCCATCAACACCCGTGTTCAACACCCGCTGAATCAAATACGGATCCGCATGAGACATCCGACAAACAGACACAAGCCCATGAGCCTCAGTCGCCCGCACACCCCGCTCGATGTAATCAATCCCATAACTCGCATGCTCAGTATCGAAAATCACGAAATCCAACCCCGCATACCCAGCCAGATCCACGATCTCCTCACTCGCGATGAAATTGAAAACACCCAACGCAAGCCCACCACCACGCAACAACTCGCGATAACGATTGCCGCCCATGCGCGCCATCATAGGGCTGCCTCGTATTTCCGAACACTTCATCGTCGGTGATCAACCACACATGCAGTAACGGAATGGGAGAGCGCGAGAACGCCGTGCACTAAGATCGAGCTCGTGCATTTCATGGTCGGCCGAGCGAGTGAGATCCCCCCTGGCGCGCGGAAGATCGTCTATCCGCAGCCGGGACCGGGTATCGGTGTGTTCAACGTCGACGGACGCTTCTATGCCCTGAAGAACACGTGCCCGCACATGGGAGCGCCACTTTGCGAATTCGGACTGCTCACCGGCACGACGACGGCGCGCTCGACCCCCGACGGGCGGCTGGAGTTCGAGTGGATCAGGGAGAACGAGATCCTCAAGTGCCCCTGGCACAGCTGGGAGTTCGACCTCACCACCGGCCGAACAGTGTTTCCCTCGCGCAACCGCGTCGCGTCATACGAGGTTTCGCTCGACGAGCAGCCGGATCCGGCACTCGAGCGGAGCGTCGAGACGTATCCGGTGGTGCTGCGCGACGCCGTGGTCTACATCGACCTCGGCAAGAAGCAAGCCGCCTCTTCCTGACTACACCCACTCGCCCTTCCGCGCGGACTCGAGCGTGCCGAGGCCGTCGATGATGCGCCGCAGCCGTTCGTAGCCCTCGCCCTCCAGCAGATCCAGGAGGTTCTGGGTGCGGAACGTGTTCTTGACGAGATGGCGGTTGTAGCCGAAGTCTCGGAACTCGGGAGTGCCGTTCGGCGGCGGCTCCTCCTCGAGCGGGTTCCATCGAAACGCGCCGTTGACGATCGCGCCGCCGGGAGCGTCGTCCCGGTAGGCGGCCGGCCGCTCCGACTGGAGATAGTCGCGATAGTCCTCACATGCCTCCACGAGCGACTCGAATGCGTCGACGATCGCCTGCACCTGCGGGTACGTGATCTTCGGCACTGGTCATCCTCCTTGCGGCCGGCTGCGCCACCGATACGGCCACAGCAGAATCGTATTCGGCTCGTCGATCGTCTCGACGGACCTGAGAGCGCTCGTCACGATGGCGGTTTGCTGCTCGGGCTGGTGCGGCTCTCCGACGATGTTGCCCTGCGGAAAGCGCAAGGCGACCGCTCGCGGCACGCCGACGCCTGCGGTGAGATACGGGTGGACGGTCAGCGAGATCGTCGAGATCCCCGCTCCTTCGATGATGTTCTGTATCAGTCCCACGGACCGATGGCACACGGGTCAGCTGGGTGTCAAGAGGACGACGTCGGTGCCCTCTTCCTTGAAGCGCCTGGCCAGCTCGGGACCCGTCTCCTCGACGATGTGCGTCCCATTGGGGATGAATCCCATCATGCCGTAGAAGGTTTCCGAAAGCCCGCCGATGAAACCGGACTCCGCGAGCTCGCGAAGACGGTCGATTGGGAACATGCAGTTGACGTCCTCGTCCGCGTCCCCGTGGTTGTAATGGGTATGGCTGATCGCGACGTCACCGCCGGATGTGCTGCTCGGGATCGTGCGAAACGACCAGTCGCCGTCGGGTCTCGCCGTGTCGAACGGCGGCTGGGACCGCAAGTGGACGCCACCGGTCGAAAGCAGTCCAACGCGGCTACGCGCAAGCGGTTGCTTCAGGCGAGTGAAGTGGATAGGTACGTTCCGCACGTCCTTGACGTCGTCGTGGATCAACATTGCCGACCAGTCCTCGAAGCGCGCCTGAAGCTCGGCGGTCTGTTCGAAGCGTGTCGTGAGCTCAACCGTCTCCATAGACCCTCCTCCTCGGCTCAGCGGCTCGCGACGCCGGCGATGCCGGCGTCGACCAGCGCCTCGAGGCGGTCGGGTAGATCCGAGTCGAGACGCCAGGGCGCGGTCTGGTCCGCGATTCCGAGCGCCCGTTCGAAGGCGGTGCAACGGGCCATCAGGATGCGGACGTCTTCACCGGCGTCGGCCGTGTGCTCGCGCCAGGCGCCAAGCGGAGCGGAAACGAGGTCGCCGGCGCTCCACTGGAGCGTCACCCGCGGTCCGTCATCCGTCCATACCTCCGACGCACCGGAGCCCTGCATGACGAGGAACGACTCCTCGGCGAGCGGACGGTGACCGCGCATGTTGCCGCCTGCCCGGATGCGCGCCACCGCGAGGTCGGTGATCCGCTGCCCGCCCATCGCGATTGCCTGGATCGCAACCCCGCTGCCGTACTCGGGGTTGTCTTCGGGCAGCGCTTGGCTCGCAACCTGGCTGACAAAGTTCATCCCCACACGCCCTGGTGCCAGCTCCTGTCGTGACGTGAAGTAGTCGGGCTGGTCGTCGAACCGGTCGGTGAAACGCGCACTCTGGTGGTAGATCGCATCGCTCTTCTCGTAGTTGCCGTCTCCGCCGAAGACGAACGCCGTCATCAGGGGCGTCGAGCGGAAGGAGATTTGGCGCACGCGCACGTCGCTCGTGTTGACATGCCGGTGCCAGGCGTTCGAGGGGATCACGAGCAGGTCTCCTGCCTCCCAATCGACCCGCAGCTTCTCGCCTTCGTCGGCCTGGCGATACTCGCTGAAGCCCCGGCCTGTCAGGATGAACGACGCTGTCTCGTCGAAGTGACGGTGGTCGCACTTGTAGCTCCCCACCTCGACGTCGGCCAGGTGCATGCCGAGCATCGTGTTCCCCGCCATCGTGTCGAACGTGCAGGTCGGGAAGTGGCGCGTCGGACGCGCGATCGTCGTGTGCGTGACGAGCTGCCGCGCGACCATATTCTGAACGTGAAGACCCAGGCGCGGGTGGAACTCCATTCCCGGCAGGCGCTCCGGCGGGATCGATTGCACCTCGGCGGTCATCTGGCGCCTGCGAGCTCGCGGCTGCCGTTGACGAGCTCTCTGAAGCGGCCGCCGAGCTGCCGCGAGTCGGTGCCGAAGAAGAAGACGTTCGGGTGGTGTTCGCGCTCGAAGTACACGGCCATCTGGTCGAGCTCGCGCAGGCCGACCATCGCGCCGAGACCGAGCTTCCTCGCGATCGCGTAGACCTGCTCCTCGGCCTCGAGACACTTCGGGTGATTGGCCTGCCCGGCGAGACCCATGTCCTGGGAAAGATCGGAGCGACCGACTGCGACGCCGTCGATGCCCGGAACGCTGAGGATCTCCTCGGCATTCTCGACACCCTTGATCGTCTCGATGAAGATACAAACCGAAACATCGTTCGCCGTACGCGTGTACTCATCAGCCGGCATCAACCGATACTTCCCCGACCGACTCCCAGGACACGCACCACGATCACCCAACGGCGCCAACTTACAAGACCGCATGATGTCCTCAACCTCACCCCTCGACTCAACACGCGCGAACAACAACCCATCAACACCCGTGTTCAACACCCGCTGAATCAAATACGGATCCGCATGAGACATCCGACAAACAGACACAAGCCCATGAGCCTCAGTCGCCCGCACACCCCGCTCGATGTAATCAATCCCATAACTCGCATGCTCAGTATCGAAAATCACGAAATCCAACCCCGCATACCCAGCCAGATCCACGATCTCCTCACTCGCGATGAAATTGAAAACACCCAACGCAAGCCCACCACCACGCAACAACTCGCGATAGCGGTTCGTGCTCACTGAGGCGCCTCCGTCACGAGCTCGTCCGGCTTCGGACGATCCCAACCGGTCGCCGACTCCCACCACGTCGCCTCCTTGCGCGGGCCTCCGGACGAGATCATGATTTCCAGCCGGCCGAATTCCTCGACCTCCATCTCGACGCGATCGCCGTCGTTGATCGGAGTCAGGTTGATGTGATGCGTGCCCGATCCGATCACGTCGCCGGGCATCACGGTGATGTATCGGCTCAACCACTCGACGAGGCCCGAAACGGACGTGAGCATGTCGGTCGTGCGGAAGTCCTGGCAGAGCTCGCCGTTCACCCACTGTCGAACCCGCACGTTCTGCGGATCGGGAATCTCGTCGGCGGTGACGAGCACCGGCCCGATCGGGGCCCATCCTTCGACTCCCTTGCGCAGGAACGTGCCGCGCTCCCGGGGAAACCCGCGCGCCGACACGTCGAAGAAGTTGAGATACCCGAAGACGTGAGAGAGACCGTGGCCCTCGGCGACGTGACGAGCCGGGCTTCCGATCACGACGCCCAGCTCCGGCTCAGCATGAAAGACCGTCGCCTCTTCCGGGAAATCGGGGATCTCGACGACCTGCCCGGTGCCGCTGATGCTCCTCCCGCCCTTGTAGAAGAAATCGATCGGCTTCACCTTGCCGTCGGCGCGGTCGCCGTAGTTGCTCGCCGCACAAAGCACGTTCGTCGGCCGAGGCAACGGTGCACGAAGGCTGACCTCGTCGACGGGCACTCCTTCGGCGCCGTCGACGATCTCCTCGATTCTGCTTCGGTATTGCGCGAAGCCGGTGATCACGTCCACCATCCGGGCCTGTCCGTCGACTGCCTCACCAACCGCGGCGGTCACGTCGACGACCTTGCCGTCCGCGAACACACCGACCCGATCGTCATCGAAGAGAAGCAGCTTCACGACGTCCTCCCGCCCAGCGCTTGACGAACGAGGCCATCATAAGGTCGAGTGCTTTGCGAAACCTGCTTCATCGTCGCCGATCAACCGACCATGCGGTAACCGAATAGCGTCGCAGGCTCGCCCCGACATCTGCCCGAGCACTCACGCCGACTCCAACGGTCGACGGCTCGGCACCGTCCAGCCCCGTGGCTCGTCCTCCAGGAACGGCATCGCCTCGAGCCAGCTCCCCAGCTCAGCGAGCTCGCGCGTGTCGAGCGTGGGCAACGGCGGTCGCGTCGCGCCGACCGGCCTGCCCATCAGTCCCATCGCAGCCTTGATCGTGGCCGGATAACCGACCTGCAACCGCCGGTAGAGACAGGAGAACTGGTACTGGAGCTGCAATGCGTCGGATCCGACTCCGGCGCGGCAGGCGTCGAACAGGCGGCGGATGAGCACCGGCGCCACCCCGCCCGCGGCCGAGAAGCACCCGGCGCCACCGACGGCGGTTGACGGAAGGAGATGTTCGACGCCGGTGAACACGGAGAATTGCGGTCTCACCTCGTGCGTGATCCGGCAGAGCTCGGTGAAGTATTCGAAGTTGAAGCTCGCGTCCTTGACTGCGACGAGATTCTCGAACCGCACGAGCAGATGCTCGATCAGGTCGAGCGGAATCTCGACGCCGGTGTGAGTCGGCGAGTTGTAGGCGACGAGTCCGATGTCGACGCTCGCAGCCACCTGCGCGAAGTGGTCGGCAAGACCGCGCCGCGGCGGCTTCCAGTAGTACGGAGTGAGGACGATCACGCCCTCGGCTCCGTTCCGGGCGGCGTGCCGCGCGAGCTCGACCGTCTCGGCCGTTCCCGCACAACTGACGTGAACCAGGAGTGGTACCTCTCCTGCGACCGTGTGGGCCGCGATCTCGACGAGCCGTCGCCGCTCGGCGTTCGTGAGGCTGAGGGACTCGCCGATGTGCATCGGCAGCGAGATCGCGTCGACCTTGGTTTCCACGAGGAAGGAGAGCAGCGTCTCGAAGCAGGGTGCGTCCACCTCGCCGTCCGCTTTGAAAGGAGTGACGGGCGCACCCACGACACCGTGCAGGCGACGGGTCACGAGCGGGTCACGCTCCCTGCTCGCTCGGTCCGGCAACCGCCACTCCCATGTCTCCCGCCTTTCCCCGTCGCCACAGTCCGCCGGCACCCGCTGCGAGTGCGGCGACCGCGCCGGCGACGAGTCCGGATCTGGCGCCCGACACGGCTGCAAGCGTGCCGATGATCAATGCGCCGAGCGGCGTCATCCCCTTGAAGACGATCTGGTAGAGCGAGATGATTCGCCCGCGCATCTCCGGCTCCACCGCGAGTTGGAGCGCGGATTGGACCGAAGCCGAGAAGGTCACGCTGGCGGCCCCGACCGCGAGCATCGCCACCAAGGCGATCCAGAGAGTGTTCACGGACGCGGCAACGGCCAAAGCGACACCAAACGCGACCGCCGCCCACGAAACCATGCGCCGCGTGACGACAGTGCGCGTCGCCGTGAGAAGCGCACCGACGAGCGCACCGGCGGCGAGGAAGTTCATCATCAGGGCATAGGTTGTCGCAGTCCCGTGATACGTGAACCGCGCTATCGCGGGCAGGACGACGGTGAAGTTGAGGGAGAGCGGTCCGACGATCGCCATGAGCGCGAGCGGCAGGCGAAGCTCCGGCGTTCGGGCGGCGTGAGCCAGACCCGCGCGCAGCTGTCCCTTGCCGGGCGGCGTGACCGGTGCGGGGCGCAGCTCCGATGGTCTCATGAGCAACAGCATCGCGATCATGAACACGAACGTCAGAGCGTTCACGAGAAAGCAGGCCGCCAACCCCAGCGTCGCGATGATTCCGGCGGCAACGGCCGGCCCGACAAGGCGCCCGCCCTGCACGAGCGAGGCGTTGAGCGAGACGGCGTTGACGACCCTGTCCATCCCAACCATCTCGGACACGAAGCTCTGCCGAGCCGGATTGTCGACGGTGTTCGCGAAGCCGCGGAAGACGATGATCGCGTAGACCATCCAAACCTGGTCCGTCCCGTGCACGGTGAGGGCCCACAAGGAGATCGGCGCAACCAGCTGGGCGACCTGCGTGCAGATCAACAGCCGCCTCTTCGGCACCCGGTCGGCGAGCAGGCCGCCCCAGACGCCGGTGAAGAGATACGGCACCGTCTGGAGCGCGGTGCTCACGCCGAGCGCGAAGACCGAGTTCGTCAGCTTCAGGACGAGCCAGGCGACGGCGATCTCCTGCATCCAGTTGCCGCTCACCGAGACGAGCTGTCCGAGGAAGTAGAGCCGGTAGTTCCTCACGGCGAGCGAGCTGAAGCCTCGCGCGAGGCGCTTCTTCATGCGTCCTCCTCGAGCAGGCGGAGGAGGATCTGTGCGGAGCGCTCGATCAGCTCGACCTCTTCCGGATCGGCGTGCTCGAGCAGACGGGCCAGGTACGTGTACTTCCGGCGACGCCTGAGGTCACGCAGAGCAGAGCCGCTCGCGGAGATCGCGATCCGGTACGAGCGCCCGTCGTCCGGGTCCGGCGTGCAGTCGACGAGCCCCTGATCCCGGAGCTTCGCGACGAGTCGCGTGATCGTTGGACGGCTGATTCGCTCGAGCTCCGCGAGCCTGCTCGGCGTCAACGACTTCTCGCGTGAGATCGTGGCGAGGATGGCGGCTTGCGACGGCGTCAACTCGTCGCCGGCCTGCTGGCGAAGCCGCCGGCCGCTCCGACCGACGGCGAGGCGCAGCACGTCTGCCGCCCTGGCGTAGTCGGCCTGAGGCGAAATCGTCTTGCGAGTAGTTGCCAACGCTAATCACTTTAGCCGACGTGCCGGCGGCCCGCCACGACGCGCAGGCCGGCCGGGCCTACCGGATCGCGCCGACGGGCTGCGCGAAGAGACGTTCGGCGTTTTCGTGCTCGATGCGGTCGCGGGCCTCGGTCGAAAGCCCGAGCTCACCGAGGGTTCCTGCGATCCGGGTGTCGCCCATATCCGACGGATAGTCGGTACCGACGACGACGTTGGCGTCTCCGACTGCGTCGATGAGGTACCGGAGCGAGGGCGCCGCGTGAGTGATCGTGTCAAACCAGACCCGGCTGAGGAGCGAACTCGGCAGGACGTCGATCGCCGAGCTCGTGTCCTCGTTCACGCGGTACGCGTGATCGATTCGGCCGTACTGGTATGGAACGAAGCCGCCCCCATGCGCGAAGTAGAATCGGATGTCGGGGTAGCGAAGGAGAACGCCGCTGAGCATCAGCCGGCTGAGCGCGATCGACGTGTCGAGCGGGTTGCCGATCAGGTTCGTGAGGTGGTAGGCCTCCATACGCGGCAAGGGCTTCGGGTTGGTCGGGTGGACGAAGACGGTCAGCTGGAGCTCGTTCAGGCGCGCCCAGATCGGCTCGAGGACCTCGTCGTCGAGGTCGACGTCCTCGACGTTCGCACCGACCTCGACGCCGAGGAGGCCGAGATCGCAGATGTGGTCCAGCTCGATCAGGCTCAACTCCGTCGACTGGAGCGGCAGCTGGCCGATCGCCCAGAAGCGCGGGCTTTCCGCGGCCATCTCGGCCAGCCCCTCGTTCATCACCGCGGCGAGGTGCGCCGCGACCCCGTCGTCGCGCCGATTCAGCAGGAAGCTTGGCGTCGGAGAGAGCACTTGGATCTCGATGCCAGCCTCGTCCATGTCGGCCAGCCGTACCTCGGGGTCGAATCGCGCCGGGGCGAACGCCCCGCGTTCGCGCCCGTCGATCACGAGCGACGGTGTGCCGCCGTCGTAGGCAACGCTGGCCTCGAACCTCGCAGGATCGCGCATGATCGCTTCGATCAGCGACCGAGGAACAGCGTGGCAGTGGACATCGACGATCATTGGCCCCTGAGGAGCGCGAGCATACAGACCGGCCCCCGGGCGACATGTTGACTCAAGACAACATCGCAGGTTATGCTCCCGGGGTAGCTCGATCGAGGGAGAGCGATGGTTCACGGCTCTCTGCGGCTGCGTATCGCCCGAAGCCGGACGGCCCTCCGCTCCGGCCTTGTGCTGGCGGGGGCGCTCGTCTGGTCGGGGACGGCCTTCGCATCCGGAGGCAGTTACGTCTTCGACGGCGGCACCGCCTACCAGCAGCAGCAGGTCCGGGCGGCGCTGAACGCGAGCTCGTTCAACTGGAGCCTCGTCCCCGAGCAGATCACGATCCACATCGCTCCGATCGCGGTCGACCAATCGACCCCGGGCGACATCTTCCTCGACCCGGACCTGCTGAACGCGGGCGAGTTCTCGTGGGGCGTCGTCCAGGAGGAGTACGCAAACCAGGTCGACTTCTTCCTGCTCCCGAGCCAGGACCACGCGACGGTCAACGCCGCTCTCGGCGGCACCGCCTGGTGCTATGGAGACGAGGCCGGCCTCCAGCTCGCCCAGTACGGCTGCGAGCGGTTCGCCGCAACGCTCACCTGGTCCTACTGGCAGTCGCCGGAGAACTGCATGCAGCCGTCCGAGGTGGCCGGCGGCGTCTCGTCGGCGATGGCACCCGCCGCCTTCCGCGCGCTCGTCACGAGCCTGCTCGGATCGACCGCGCAGACCGGGCCGCCGCCCTCGGGCACCCTGTATGGGCAGGCGCACATCACGGCGAAGAGCATCCGCCTCGAACGCCTCGAGAGGCGCATCGGCCCGGGGAGCTAGTGCGCCCGCTCGAGGATCACCCGGGCGAGCGTGCCGGCGCGTGGCGGGAGCGGCCGGCCGCGATGCTCGAGCACGAGACGCGCGAGCGTCTCGGCCGGGTCGTCTTCGCCCGTCTCGAGCCAGTGCACCGAAACGTCGAGCTTCGCGGCGAGCGCGCGCAGCGTCGCTGTGCTCGGGCGGCGGATTCCTCGTTCCAACCGGCTGACGTAGCTCGGCGAGACCCGTTCGCTCGCAACTTGACGCACGCTCAGTCCAAGCGCCTGCCGTCGTTCGCGTAGCCGGTCTGCAATCGTCGCCATCGTGCCGCGGGCGACCCTAGCGCCGCCGGTTGCTGCCCCGAGGCGAAACGCGACGGTCCTGTTGTCAACGGCGAGTCAGGTCTGCCACTCCTGAGCGTGGTCGAAGTCGCTTGCGAGTGTCTTGTCGACCGCCGACCTGACGGTCGGGGACGAGGTGATCAGGCCGAGCTCGCGGTTGTACTGCATCGATTCGACGGAGAAGTTCTCGCTTCCCAGGAACACACGGTCGTGGTCGACGTCGATCGCTTTCGCGTGGATGTAGAGGGAGGCCGAGGGGCTGTACGTGCGGACATGCACGCCCGCCCGCGCCAGTGCGTCGAAGCTCTCGTCCCAGTCCGGCGAGCGCGTCATCACCAGCTCGACGTCGACGCCCCTCCGGGCAGCGTCCTCGAGCGCGCCCACGATTCCGGATGCGCTCATCTCCTCGTTCTCGACGAGCAGGCTCGTGTGCGCGGAATCGATTAGCGAGACGAGCGTCTGCTCCGAGCCGGGGCTCCATACGAGATCGCTGCCGTCCGCCGGCGTCCCCTGCCTGTCGGCCCAGTCGAGGTCGAACGTCTGCTCGATCGCGGCCACGTCGGCCTCGTTCCGGTCCACGACCGCGAAGTCTCTCGTCGTCGAGTAGTACCGGCTCGTCAGGTTCCCGGTCATGATCACCGCCGCAGCACCGTCGACGACGAAGCTCTTCTCGTGGGTGATCGCAACCCGCGACGACGCCCAGCGCACCTCCACCCCGTGCGCTTGGAGGTACGAGAAGGCCGGCTGGTTGTCGCTTCCGATGTAGTCCCGGTCGAGCAACACCCGCACCGAAACGCCGCGCACTGCGTCTGCGGCCAGCGTCTGCTCGGCCGTCGAGTCGCTGAGCTCGTACATGGTCAGATCAAGGCTGTGCTTCGCCGAGGCGAGCAGCGTGTAGATCGGCTCGTACCCCTGATCGGGCTCGACGATCACGGCAAGGTCGCCGCTGCCACCCGAGGCCCCCGAACCCGAAGCAGTCCCGGTCAGCCAAGCGGCGACACCGCCGTGATGAGAGCACGTGCCCGAGCGCGACTTCGAAAAGCTGTACGTACCGTCCCGGCAACGGGCCGTCGCGCCGGACGGCGCACCTCCCCCACGCGCCGAAAGAGAAAGCACCCCGGCCAGCAGCGCCATCACGGACGCGGCCGCGATCAGCCTCAGGATGACTCCTCCGGTCGCCACGGGCCCTGCATGCGAGGCTAGCGCTCGAAGAGCGCGGCTTGGCCCTGGCCGACGCCGACGCAGAGCGTGGCGAGCCCGAGCCGGGCGCCGCGGCGGCGGAGCTCGTGGAGCAGGGTGACGACGAGCCGGGCTCCGCTCATCCCGAGCGGGTGGCCGATCGCGATCGCGCCGCCGTTCACGTTCACCTTGTCCGGATCGAGGCCGAGCTCGCGGATGACGGCGAGACTCTGCGAGGCGAATGCCTCGTTCAGCTCGACGAGGTCGAGCTCGTCGACGGTGACTCCGGTGCGCTCGAGGAGACGGCGAACGGCGGGGACGGGCCCGATGCCCATCACCCGCGGATCGACCCCGGCGACGGCGCTGCCGCGGAAGACGCCGAGAGGCTCGGCGCCGAGTGCGCGCGCACGCTCCTCGCTCGCGATCACGAGCGCAGCGGCGCCGTCGTTGACGCCGCTCGCATTGCCGGCGGTCACCGTGCCGCCGTCGCGGAAGGCCGGCTTCAGCGCAGCGAGCCTGTCGGCCGTCGTGTCGGGGCGCGGGTGCTCGTCGCGGTCGAGCTCGCCGGCGGTGACCAGCTCGTCTGCGAAACGGCCCGCCTCCTGCGCGGCGGCCCACCGTCGCTGCGAGGCCAGCGCGAAGGCGTCCTGCTCCTCGCGCGAAACGGCCCAGCGCTCGGCGACGTTCTCACCCGTCTCGCCCATCGACTCGAGCGGGAACATCGCTTCGAGACGCGGGTTCGGGAATCGCCAGCCGAGAGTCGTGTCGAAGGCCGCCAGGTCTCCGCGCCGGAAGGCCTTGTCGGGCTTGGCGATCGCGTACGGCGCGCGCGACATCGACTCGACTCCCCCGGCGACGAACAGGTCGCCGTCGCCGACGGCGATCGCGTGGCACGCGCCGACGACGGCGGACAACCCGGACGCACAGAGCCTGTTGACCGTGACTCCCGCGACGGTGTCGGGCAGCCCCGCGAGGAGCGCGGCCATCCGGGCGACGTTGCGATTGTCCTCGCCCGCCTGGTTCGCACACCCGAACCAGACGTCCTCGATCTCGGACGGCTCGACTCCGGCGCGTTCGACGGCGGCGCCGATCGCGATCGCGGCGAGGTCGTCGGGGCGCACTGCGGAGAGCCCGCCCCCGTGACGGCCGACCGGCGTGCGCACCGCCGAGATGACGACCGCCCGGGTCATCCTCCTCGAGGACCTTCTGCGCGCGGCGGCAGGAGGGAGCGCGCTGATGGCACAGCTGGATCGTAGTGAACAGGCGGGCGAGCCTCTGCGCGGCGGACACGTCTCAACGGCGCCGCGGTCGATGCCGGAATGAGCCGAGCACGGAGCGGCGGGGCTGGGATTCGAACCCAGGAAGGGCTTGCGCCCTTAGCGGTTTTCAAGACCGCCGCCTTCGACCGCTCGGCCACCCCGCCGTCGCCACAGTCTGGCGCACGCGCGGTCAGGGCTGCCACACGGGGCCGCCGTTCTTGCCGGCCTCGTTCGTGAGATCGCGCACGCCGCCCCCGCTTGCGCGCACGACGTAGACGTCCGAGTCGTTTCCGTGCAGACGCTCGAAGGCGAGCCACTTGCCGTCGGCCGACCACTGCGGGTTGATGCTCGTGCCGGGCCCGTCGGTGAGCTGCCGCTCGCCGCTCCCGTCGGCGTTCACGACGTAGACGTTGTCGGCCTCGTCGAACGCAAGCTGCTTGCCGTCCGGCGACCAGACCGGCGAGTCGACGTCGCCCTTGCCGCCGGCGATCTCGTGCCGGCCGGTCAGGTTCGCGTTCATCACGTCGAGGACCCAGCGTGGCGTGCTGATCAGGATCGCGATCCGCCTCCCGTCCGGTGAGTAGACCGCCTCGGCGCTCGCTCGGACGCCGGGAAGCAGTTCGTGCTCATCACCGCCGTCCGCACTGACGGAGTACACCTGCGTGCCGGACCGCATGCTCGTGAAGAGGATGCGGCGCCCGTCGGGCGACCACTGCGGATAGAGGTTGTCGTGCTCGGCGCGGCTCGTCAGCTGCCGCTCGCCGCGGCCGTTCGCACCGACGACGCAGATCTCCGTCACGACGCTCGGGATCGCCGTCGTGCACATGAAGGCGATCTTCCGGCCGTCCGGCGACCAGACCGGAGCCATGTCGCCCGTCGGGCGGTGCGTCAGGCGACGCACGTCGCTACCGTCCGGGTTCATCACGTAGATCTGCGTGTTGCCGGCGCGCGCGCTCACGAAGGCGATCTGCTTCCCGTTCGGAGACCAGGCGGGTTCGCCGTCCTGCGACAGGCTCTCCGTCAGGTTCTCGAGGTGGCTGCCGTCCGAGCGCACGACGTAGACCTCGGCGTTGCCGTCGCGCGTGGTCGTGAACGCGATCGTTCCCGCGCTCGAGCCGCACCCCGTGAGGACGAGCGCGAGCGCAGCCGCGAGCGGCGCCCGGCGCCGGCGCATCAGCTCTTCACGCGGACGGGCGCACCGTACTCCGACAGGACGTCGGGAACCTCGCCGCGGAAGTTCTCGAGCAGCGCGAGCAGGAAGCGGTCGGTGACGGCGGTGCCGTTCAACGTGTGCGGCGTCTCGAGCCGCTTCTCGTCGACGCGGTAGCGAATGCCGAGCCTGCGCGCCTGGAAGTCGGTCGTGTTCGACGTCGAGGTGATCTCGCGGTAGCGCTGCTGCGACGGGAACCACGCCTCGATGTCGTACTTCTTCGCCGCCGGAGCGCCGAGATCGCCCGCGGCGACGTTGACGACGCGGTACGGCAGGCCGAGCGCCTGCACGAGCTCCTCCTCGATCGCGAGCAGCCGTTCGTGCTCCTCTCCTGAGCGCTCCGGCTCGCAGTAGACGAAGAGCTCGACCTTGTTGAACTGGTGAACCCTGAACATTCCGCGCGTGTCCTTGCCCGCAGCGCCGGACTCGCGCCGGAAGCACGTCGAGAAGGCCGCGTAGCGGAGCGGGAGCTCGTCGAGGATCTCCGTCATGTGCATCCCGGCGAGCGCGACCTCCGACGTGCCGGTCAGGTAGAGCTGGTCGAGCTCGAGCGCGTAGATGTTCGAGCGGTCGGTCGGGAAGAAGCCCGTGCCGTACATCGCCTCCTCCCGGACGAGCACAGGGGGCACGACGGGCGTGTGCCCGTGCGCGACGGCGCGATCGATCGCGAAGCGGTAGAGGGCGAGCCCGAGCAAGGCGGTGTCGCCGACGAGGAAGCCGAAGCGCGAGCCCGAGAGGCGCGCGGCGCGCTCGAGCTCGAAGCGCCCGACCTCGGTGTGCTCGGGACCGTCGGGCGCAGGATCGCCGGCGCGACGCACCTCGACGGCGTCCTCCTCCGAGTCGCCGTCGGGCGCGCTCGGCTCCGGCGGATTCGGCACCTGCTCGAGCCAGGCGTCGCGCTCCGCCTCGGCGACGGCGAGCTCGTCCTCGAGCTTGCGCAGCTGCGCCTTCACGTTTGCGAGCTCCGCGAGCTCGTCGGGCGTCGGCTTCCCCTTGAGGTTCTGGCGCGCGCGCAGCTCGTCCACCTGCGGGACGAGCGCGCGCCACCGCTCGTCGGCGGCGAGCATCTGGTCGAAGGCCCTGGCCGCCCCCTTGCGGGCGAGCGCCGCTCGGAAACGCTCCGGTTCGGCGCGGGCTGCCCGAAGGTCGATCATTCGCGTGAGTCTAGAAGCGCCTCGATCACGAGAGCCACACCTTCTTCGGCCGCCGGCGGGCAGATCCAGTCGGCCACGGCCTTCACGCGCTCGTGCGCGTTCTCGACCGCGACGCCGTAGCCCGCCCATTCGACGAGCTCGACGTCGTTCTCGCCGTCGCCGAAGGCGATCGTCTGCTCGCGCGAGAAGCCCATCCGCCGGGAGAGGAACTCGAGCCCCGACCCCTTGGAGACGCCGAGCGTCGCGAACTCGAGGAACTTCGGCAGCGACTTCGTCACCCACAGCCGGTCGCCGAGCCGCGCGCGCATCCGCTCGCCGAGCCCGTCGAGGGCGACGGGGTCGCCGACGCAGACGATCTTCGTCGGCGGCTCGGAGAGCCACGCCTTCACGTCGCCGACCTCGTGGACCGGGATCTGCTGGAAGACCGCGTACGCCTCCGACTGCGGCGTCAGCCGCGAGACGTACAGCTCGTCGCCGACGTAGACGTTCGGGTGGTAGCCCTCGACCTCGACCGCGGCGATCGCCTCGCGCGCGACGTCGAGCTCGATCGGAACGTGCAGAAGCCACTCGCCGTCCGCCGCGACGACCGCCGCCCCCTGGTAGCAGATCATCGGTTCGTCCAGGCCGGCGGGCTCGAGCACGCGCCGGACCGACTGCACCATCCGCCCGGTCGCGACGATCACGTGCAGGCCGGCCTCGCGCGCGCGCGCGAAAACAGAGAGAGTGTGCGGCCGCAGCGCGCCGTCCGTCCACATCAGCGTGTGGTCGAGGTCGGTCGCGACGACCGCGACGTCCTGCGGGAAGTCCTTCGGGAGCCTCAGGAGCTCTGCGTCAGGAAGGCGACGAGGTCGGCGAGCTGCTGCGGGGTGAGCGTCGTGCCGAAGTTGGTCGGCATCGCGGTCGTCGGGAACCCCGGCGGCACGTACGCGGGCGGCGGCTTCACGATCGCGTTCCGGGTGAACTCGGCCAGCGGCTCGCCTGCCTTCTGCGCGTACTGCGCCAGGTCGTCCAGGTTCGGCCCGATCTTCGCCGAGGTGCCTGCCGGCGCGAACGCGTGGCAGGAGGAGCACGTGCTCTTCAGGAACACGATCTTGCCCGCGGCCGGGTTCCCGGTGGGCGGCGTCACCAGCTTCCCGCTCGGCGTCGGGCCGACGACCGCCGCCGCCCCGCAGCCGGTGAGAACGACCGCCAGCGCGGCGCAGAGGGCGAGGCGACCGAACACCCAGGCGAGTCTAGCCACCGGCGGAGAGTACGATGGAAGCCATGAAACGCCGCAACTACGGCCGCGACGCCGGCCTCACCCTCCGCATGCTCTTCACGACGGCCCTGCTCGGCCTGCTCTACGTCGTCTTCGCCGTCGTCCTCTTCTCGGTCCTGAACGTCGGCCTCGCGCCGATGCTCCTGATCGTCGTCGGGCTCGCCTTCTTCCAGTACTACACCTCGGACAAGCTCGCCCTCGCCGCCGCAGGCGCGAAGGTCGTCGGCCCCGAGGACGCGCCTGCGCTGCACGAGATGGTCGAGCGCCTCTGCGCGATGGCGGACCTGCCGAAGCCGAAGATCGCGATCATGGACACGCCCGTCCCGAATGCGTTCGCGACCGGCCGCTCCCCGAAGCACGCCGCCGTGTGCGTCACCACCGGGCTCTGGGAGCGCCTCGACCAGAAGGAGACCGAGGGCGTGCTCGCGCACGAGCTCTCGCACATCGCGAACCGCGACGTCCTCGTGATGACGGTGGCGAGCTTCTTCGCGATGCTCGCGGCGATGCTGACCCGCCTCGGCCTCTTCGCCGGCATGTTCGGCGGCTTCGGCGGCGGCGGCAACCGCAACAACCAGAACGGCGCGCCCGTCTGGATCATCATCCTGCTCGTCTCGGTCGTCGTCTACGCGATCAGCTTCGTCCTGATCCGCACCATCTCGCGCTACCGCGAGTACGCCGCCGACCGCGGCTCGGCGCTGATCACCGGCGCGCCCGAGTACCTGATGAGCGCGCTCCAGAAGATCTCGTCCCAGATGACGATGATCCCGAACCGCGACCTGCGCCAGGTCGAGGGGATGAACGCGTACTTCATCATGCCGGCGCGGGTCAAGTCCGCGACCGCGGAGCTCTTCATGGATCACCCGCCGCTCGAGAAGCGCTTGGCCGCGCTGGCCGCGATTGCACGCGAAATGGGTCGCCCGGTTCAGTAAGCGCGGCGTTCAGGACGCGCGGGCGCTTGGAGCGAATGCGGTGAATCCGTCGCGTCTTCGCGGGTTTCCCGAAGTCGGGGCGCGGTAAGCGGCCGATGGCGACAGCGGTTGAAGCGTCGACGATCGAGGCGTCAACGCTTTTTCCGAACGCAGGAGGTCGAGCACCATGTCACGCAAGGTCTTCGATGTACTCACAAGCTGGATCGGCGGGGGTCTCGTCGTCGTGTTGCTCGTGGCCGGAGGGCTGCTCGCCTGGGGCGAGAGCTTCACGAACTCGAGCGTGCACAACCAGCTGGCCCAACAGCAGATCTTCTTCCCGGCCAAGGCGGCGTTTGCGCATCCCAAGGTGGGCACCGAGATCACGCCCAGCATGATCCCGTCGGTCTCGCAGTACGCCGGCCAGCAGCTCCTGACCGGGGCTCAGGCCAAGGTGTGGGCGGACGACTTCATGGCCGTTCATCTCTATGACATGCCCTACCACGGCGTCTACGCGAACATCAGCGCCGCAGCGCGGGCCGCGAAGCCCGGCAGCGCCCAGGCAACGCAATTGACTGCGCTCGAGCAGACGTCGTTCCAGGGCACAACCCTGCGCGGCATGCTGCTCGAGGCGTACGCCTTCTCGGTGATCGGCAGCCTCATGTTCTGGGGCATGATCGCCTCGTTCAGCCTCGCGGGGATCACGGCGGTGCTCGTCGCCCTCGGCTTCTGGCACGCACATCGCACCGCACGGGAGGTTGAACTGCTCGCACCCAGGCACCAGAAGGCCGCCTTGGTGGTCTGACCAAACGCAAGCGTCGAAAGGGGCGGCACATGTGCCGCCCCAGCCGTCGATACCTTGCGCCTACAAGCTCGGAGCCGCGCTCACCCTCCTGGAAGCGGGCGGCGTCGCACTCGCCACCACTGAGCGCGGCTCCGATTGCCGGATTGGACCGTCAACCGTCCATTTACGAGATTGGCGACGATGCGCGACTCGGCTTCGCCGTCGCGATCGCGACGGTCCAGGACGGACGCGCCGGCCGGTAGGCTCGGGGGATCGTGGGTCTCTCCGACGTCCTCTTCGGCCGCAAGAAGCTCAAGCCCCCGAACGAAGACTCGCTGTTCGCGCTGACGACGGCGTGCGTCACGCTCCAGACGGAGCTCGGCCTGAAGCCGGCCGGCGTCGGCGCCGTGACCTACAAGTCGCTCTCGTCGGGTGACTTCACGCGCGTCGACAACGACGCGGAGGCGCTCGTCAAGGACGCCGCCCGCTCGTCGGGCGCGGAGGTCGAGCGGAAGACCGACAGCTTCGGCTTCGAGTGGGTGATCGTCCACGACGAGCACATCGAGGGCCAGGTCACGGCCGTCTACGCGGTCGCGAGCGAGATGACCGCGCAGGGCTTCGGCGCGCAGCTGCTCGCGGCGCCGTTCCGCTTCGACGGCGGCGAGCACCCCGTCTACTGGATCTACGGCTTCAAGCGCGGCAAGTGGTGGCCGTTCATCCCGACGGGCGAAGGGCAGAACCGCGACAACGCGACCGAGCTCGAGCTGAAGGCGAAGCTCGAGCCCGAGCTCCCGATCGAGCCCGACCTGACGCGCTGGCTCGGGCTCTTCGACGCGCCGATCTAGCTGCTCGACGCCTCGCTCTCGATCTCCTTCGGCGGCTCGCCGCTCCCGACCTCGGCCTTCAGCTTGGCGAGCTCGTCGTCGACCTGGCCGCTCTGGGAGATCTGCTTCAGCTGGCGGTCGATGTCGTCGTCGTTCGAGGTGAAGTCCTGGAGCGTGCCCGAGTCCGTCAGCTCCTCGACGGCGGCCGCGCGCGCCTGGAGCTGCGCGGTCTTGTCCTTCGCGCGCTCGACCGCGAGCCCGACGTCCTCCATGTGCCGGCCGATGCCGGTCGCGGCCTCGCCGATCTTCACCTGCGCCTCCGCTGCCGAGTACTGCGCCTTGATCACTTCCTTCTGCGTGCGGAACGACTCGACACGCGCGGAGAGCGTCTTCTCGCCCTCGACGAGCTTCTGCTGCTGCGCCTCGAGCGCCTGACCCTGCTGCATGATCGAGTCGAGCTGGCCCTGGATCGCGGCCTTCCGCGTCAGCGCCTCGCGGGCAAGATCCTCGCGGTTCGCCTTCACGGCGTCGCGCGCCTGGCCGTCCAGCTTGTCGACCTGCTGCTGCATCGTCGTGTACTGGAGCTCGAGCCGCTTCTTCGCGGTCGCGACGTCCGCGATGCCGCGCTTGACGTTCTGAAGCTGGCGGAGCTGTTCCTCGTACGAGTAATCGAGCGTCTCCGACGGATTCTCGGCACGGTTCAGGAGCGCGGAGATCTTCGCCTTCACGATCGTGAGCGCCCGCCCCATCAAGCCCGGCATGTGTCCTCCCAGATGCGCATTTGTACGAGCTAGCCTACCGCCAGTGCTGCTTTCGAGAAGCATGCATCCCCGCTACCTCTCGAACGCCTTCGTCGTCGGGGAGCGCCGCGGCGGGCCGGCGGTCTTCGTCGACACGGGCGCCCCGATCGCCCCCCTGCTCCAGTTCGCGACCGCCCAGGGCCTGCGCCTGACCCACATCCTGCGCACCCACGCCCACTCGGACCACGTCGAGCACGAGGACGAGATCGACCTGCCGGTGATGACAACGTCGTTCCAGACGGGCGGCCTGCGGATCGAGGCGATCCCGACGCCCGGGCATTCCGACGACATGGTCTGCTTCGTGATCACCGACCCGATCGGCGACGAGCTGGTCGCCTCGGGCGACACGCTCTTCAAGGATTCGATCGGCGGCGGCGACTTCGAGCAGGTGAAGAGCGCCGTCATGGACGTCTACATGCAGATGCCGCCCGACCGCCGGGTGCTGCCCGGCCACGCCGACATCACCTCGATCGGGCGGGAACGGGAGCAGAATCCGTTCGTGCGCGTGTGGCGCGGGCTCGACCCGGAGGGCACCGAGCGCGTCGGGGTCGGCGGTCGCGAGGCGACGCTCGTCGTCTGGAGCCCCGACTACGACGGCAAGGGCAAGGCGTGGGTGCGCTACGACGACGGCGAGGACGCAATCGTCGGCGGCTCCTCGGTCGAGCGCGATGGCTGACATCCTCGCGCCCGGTCTCGACGAGTACGTCGAGCGGCTCAGCTCGCCGCACGAGGACCTGCTCGCCGAGCTCTCGTCGGAGACGGCGCGCGAGCTCGGCTCGGAGCAGATGCTCACCGGCCCGGTCGCGGGGCGCTTCCTCGAGCTGCTCGTCTGGTTCGGGCAACCGCGGCGCGTGCTCGAGATCGGCACGTTCAGCGGCCACTCGGCGCTCTCGATGGCCGCCGCGCTCCCGCCCGGCGGACACATCGACACGTGCGAGCTCGACCCCGAGCGCGCAGCCGTCGCGCAGCGCTACTTCGACCGCAGCCCGCACGGCTCGCGGATCACGCTGCACCTCGGTCCCGCGCTCGAGACGGTTCGCCGCCTCAAAGGCGACTTCGACCTCGTCTTCATCGACGCCGACAAGGAGGGCTACGTCGACTACTACGAGGCCGTGCTGCCGCGCCTCGCAGGTCGCGGCCTGATCGTCGCCGACAACACGCTTGCGAGCGGGCGCGTGCTCGGCGGCGAGGGTCCGATCGTCCGCTTCAACGAGCACGTCGCCGCGGACCCGCGCTCGGTGCAGGCGCTGCTCAGCGTCCGCGACGGGATGACGCTGATCCGCCGGGCGTTCACAGCTTCTTAACTGAACGTCGTCCGGGACGAGGTTGGGTTACGTCGACACGTCCGGAAAGGACAGTAGGTTGTCGCGGTGCGCCTGCTCGTCGCCCGCTGCGAGGTCACCTACACCGGCCGGCTGACCGCCTACCTGCCGGAGTCGACGCGCCTCGTGATGATCAAGGCCGACGGCTCGGTGCTCGTGCACGCCGACGCCGGCGGCTACCGCCCGTTGAATTGGATGACGCCGCCGACCGTGATCGAGGAAGCAGAACACGCGATCGTCGTGCGCAAGCGCGCGGGCCGCAGCGAGGACCGTCTCGAGATCCGCCTGCACGAGGTGCTCTCGGATGTCGAGCACGAGATGGGCGAGGCGGCGCCGCTCGAGAAGGACGGCGTCGAGCGCGACCTCCAGAAGGCGCTCGCCGCGCTGCCGGAGGCGCTCGAGCCCGGGCTTCGGCTCGACCGCCGCGAATGGCCGACGGAGATCGGCCCCGTCGACCTGATGTGCCGCGACACAGAGGACGGCTGGGTCGCCGTCGAGATCAAGCGGATCGCGACGATCGACGCCGTCGAGCAGCTCTCGCGCTACCTCGACTGCATCCGCGCCGACCCGGCGAAGGCCGCCTGCCGCGGCATCCTCGCCGCGCAGCAGTGCAAGCCGCAGGCGGTGACGCTCGCCGAGTCGCGCGGGATCCGCTGCGTCGAGGTCGACCTCGCCGTCCTCCGCGGCGAGCGCGAGCCCGAATTGACGCTCTTCGCCGCCTAGGCGTGGCTAAACTGACTGCTCCGCGGGGCTATAGCTCAGTTGGGAGAGCGCCTGGATCGCACCCAGGAGGTCGCCAGTTCGAATCTGGCTAGCTCCACTCGCAAAAGCGTCACGTGAGCGTCGCGGCGAGCGCGTCGGCGATCACCTTCATCGGACGCCCGGACCGCTGGCTCGCGGCCCGCAGCCGCTCGAACGCCTCCGCCTCGCTCAAGCCTTCCTTCGCCATCAGGATCCCCTTCGCGCGCTCGATCGCCTTGCGCGCCTCGAGCGCCTCGCGCAGCCCGAACGCCTCGAGGCGGAGCTCGGCGAGCTCCGCGTTGCGCGCCTGCGCGGTCTTGATCGCCGGCACGAGGTCCTCTTCGCGGAACGGCTTCGTCAGCAGCGCGAACACACCCGCCTCGGCCGCGCGATCGACGACCTCGGCGTCGCCGTAGGCGGTGACGAGCACGATCGGCACCGACCGCCCGGCGAGGATCCGCCGCGCCGCTACGAGCCCGTCGACCCGCGGCATCTTCACGTCGAGGACGACGACGTCGGGCTCGGTGCTCGCTGCGAGCTCGATCGCCTCCGCTCCGTCGCGTGCCTCCGCGCACACCTCGAAACCGGCACGCTCGAGCAGCGCGCGAAGATCGAGGCGGATGATCGTCTCGTCCTCGGCAATCAGGACGCGCGTCGGCATCAGAGCGCCGCCAGCGCCAGCCGGCCGTGCGAGGCCACGTGGTTCTGGTCGTGGAGCTGCAACGTGCCGACGGAGACACGCACGAGCGCGGCGAGGCGGTCGACCTCGGTCGAGACGAAGCGGGCGTCGTCTTCCCGCACGAGCACGAGCACGAGGAACGGCGCCGAGCCGCCGGGGACGGCGAGCACCGATCCGCCGGGCAGCTGCCCGCGGAAGCTCTCGGCCGCCCACGGCGCCCGTCCGTCTGCGGTGAGGCATTCGCCGCTCTCGAGCGCCGAACGGAGAAGCGACGCCGCTCCGTCCTCGAGCGGCGGCAGCTCGGGAACCGTCGCCGCGACGGGACGCAGGAAGTGGCGACCCTCACGGATGCAGACGCATGCGGCCTCGGCGAACACGAGCTCGAGCGCCGAACGGACGAGCTGCCGGCACGCGTCGCGCGCCGACGTCGCCGCCGTGACGCCCGCACAGGCGGCGGCCATCGCGAGCCCCGGGTCATGCAGATCCGCGTTGCCGCGGTCGGCGAGCACCGTGGCGGTCGTGCCGAGCGTCTCGAGCGCCGTGTCCAGCTCCGAGCCGGTGACGAGCAGGTCGTCGATCGCCCAGCCCGACTCGCGCGCGAGCACCTCCAGCCGCAGCACGTTGACGCCGTGCTCGGCGAGATGGCGCGCAACCGCCGCGAGGCTCCCCGGGCGGTCACGCACGCGCAGCCGGACGAGACGCGCCCCCTTCGGAGCGCCGCTGGCGGGCAGCGCGACCAGTGCGGGGCGGCGGCTGCCGGCGGTGAAGAACGGCGTGAGCGGAGATGTCGGCGTGCGCATACGAGGCTCCTTCGAATCGAAAGGAAAGGAACGAGCTTCGTCGCTCACCGAGGCATCTCGTCGCCCCGCCCGACGGCCCGGTCACCGAGCACGTCTGTGCGTGACGCTAGCAAATCCGGCGGCCGGGCCCGGACCGGGGATTTAAGACTTCGGTAAGGACGCCGAAACATCGGGGAAACGCGGCGGGGCGATGCTGGGCGCTCAATCTGCGAAGGAGGATTCATGCGTTCGATCAGATTCGTGGTGGCTTGCGTCGGAGGCGCGCTTCTGCTCGGCGGCGCCGTCGCGCAGGCGGACACGATGCATCCGGAGCTGGGCGCGAAGCTCAGCGGGATGGGCGAGACCGGCGTCGTCAATCTCACGGTGAAGACCGACGACCTCTGCTGGACGTTCGACGTCGCCACGAAGGGCATCACCGGCGCCTCGATCCGCGACTCGGCCGGCATGCTCGTCGCGAAGCTCGGCTCGACCTACAGCAAGAAGAGCTGCGGGATGGTGTCGGCGAAGGCGATCAACCTGATCGACGCGAAGCCCGCCTCGTACTCGGTCTGGCTCGACACGAAGGGTCACCCCGGCGACCTGCGCGGCAAGCTGTTCGTCGGCATGGCGCACATGTAGGACGGAGATGAGCGACTCGATCCACCCCCAGGAGCACTCCCTCAAGGTCGGTCGCGGCGTCTTCCTGGCAACGGTTGCCGGCGGCCTCACCTCGCTCGTGTGGGGACGCAGCGTCTGGAGCCGCATCTCCAGTGCGCTCGGGCCGGTCGAGTCGCACATCCCGCTCATCCCGAGCGGCGGCTGGCGCATCTACACCGTGTCCGGCTCGCTGCCGGGATTCGATCCGCAGACGTGGCGCCTCGACCTCGCCGGCGCCGTCGAGCAGCCGGTCTCGCTCGACTACCGGCAGCTGCTTGCACTGCCGAAGGCCGAACAGGTCTCGACGTTCCACTGCGTCACCGGCTGGACGGTCAACAACGTCGCGTGGGGCGGCGTCCGCATCGCAGACGTGCTCGCACACGTGAAGCAGCACCCGAGCGCACATGCGCTGCGCTTCGTCTCGGCGGAGAATCCGTACGACGACTACCTCTCGCTCGACCAGGCGTCGCTCGCCGACGTGATGCTCGCCTACGAGATGGACGGCAAGCCGCTCTCGCGTGCGCACGGCGCGCCGCTCCGGCTCGTGATCCCGGACATGTACGGCTACAAGAACGTGAAGTGGCTGAACCGGATCGAGCTCGTCCCGCGGGAGAGCACCGGTTACTGGGAGCAGCTCGGCTACGACCAGAACGCCTGGGTCGGCCACTCGAACGGATACGGGGCATGAAGCGCTACGTCCGCCGCTTCTCCCGGACCGAGCGTGCGCTGCACTGGGCGAACGCGATCGGCTTCTTCCTGCTGCTCGCAACGGGGCTCATCCTCTACCTGCCGAGCCTCGCCGTGCTCGTCGGCCGCCGTCCGCTCATCCAGGACATCCACTTCTGGTCGGGGATCGGCTGGATCGCGATCCTCGTCCTGATCGTGCTCGCGGGCGACCGGCGCGGCATCCTGCGCACCGTGCGCGAGCTCGACGGCTTCGACCGCGACGACGCCCGCTGGCTCGTCGGCCGCCGCCCCGCACCGCAGGGCCGATTCAACGCGGGCCAGAAGCTGAACGCGACGCTCACGGCGGCGTTCACGTTTCTCTTCTTCGTCTCCGGTCTGCTGCTCTGGTTCGGCGAGCGCGACACGCGCTTTCGCTTCGCGAGCACGGTGATCCTGCACGACGGCCTGATGTACGCCGCGGTCGTGCTCCTCATCGGCCATCTCTACCTCGCCCTGATCCACCCGACGACGCGCCATGCCCTGCACGGGATCACCCTCGGCACGGTGACCGAGGAGTGGGCCGCTCGCCACCACGGCAAGTGGAAGCCACAATGAGAAGGTGACAACCGTTCTCGTGGTCGACGACGAGCCGATCGTGCGCGACGTCGTCGTGCGCTACCTGCGGCGTGACGGGTTCGAGACGCTCGAAGCCGGCGACGGCGACACCGCCCGCAGGCTGATCGAGACGTCCGAGCCGCAGCTCGTCGTCCTCGACGTGATGCTGCCGGGCATGGACGGGCTCGAGCTCTGCCGCTGGATCCGCGACCGGTCGGAGCTGCCGGTGATCCTGCTCACCGCGCGCGGCGAGGAGGCGGACCGGATCGTCGGACTCGAGCTCGGCGCCGACGACTACGTGACGAAGCCGTTCTCCCCCCGCGAGCTCGCGACACGCGTGCGCACCGTGCTGCGCCGCTCGAACGGAGCGACGAGTCGCCCCGAACGGCTCTCGTTCGGAGAGATCGAGCTCGACGGCGCGAGCCGCATTGCGACACGCCGAGGTGAGCCGGTCGCGCTGACCGCGAAGGAGTTCGACCTCCTCTGGTTCCTCGCCGCGCATCCGCGGCACGTGTTCTCGCGCGACCAGCTGATGGACCGCGTCTGGGACTACTCGGCCGCAGTCGACACGGGAACCGTCACCGTGCACATCCGCCGGCTGCGCGAGAAGCTCGAGGCCGACGCGGCTCATCCCGTTCACCTGAAGACGGTCTGGGGTGCCGGCTACCGGCTCGACCCGTGACCGAGCTCGCCTTCACCGTCTCCGCCGCCAGCCTGCTCGTCGGGCTCGCGGCGGCGTACGCACTGCGCGCGGCGCCGACCGTGTGGCTCCAGCTCGCGGGCCTGGCGCTGCTCTCGGTGTGCGTGCCGCTCGCCGCGGTGCTCTTCTCCGGCTGGGTGATGTTCCACATGGGCGCCGACCTGAAGGTCCTGATCGTCGCGTCCGCGTCCGCCTCCGCCGCCGTGATCGCCTCGCTCGTTCTCGCCCGCGCGATCACACGGTCGATCCGCCGTGTCGACGCATCGGCGCAGCGACTCGCAACCGGCGACCTCACGGCGCGGGCGCCGACCGGCGGCGCCGCCGAGATCGGACGCCTTGCCGAGTCCTTCAACGTCATGGCCGCGAGCATCGAGCAGCTCTTCGACGCCCGGCGCGAGCTCGTCGCCTGGGCGAGCCACGACCTCCGCACGCCGATCGCCTCGCTCAACGCGATGGTCGAAGCGCTCGAGGACGGACTGGCCGAGCCCGAGGACTACCTGCCCTCGCTGCGCGAGCAGGTTCGCGCGCTCTCGCTGCTCGTCGACGATCTCTTCGAGCTCGCTCGCATCGACGCCGGGGTGCTCACCCTCGAGCTCCGGCACGTGCGCGTCTCGAGCTTCGTCGACTCCGCGCTGCGCCTGCTCGAGCCGGACGCGCTCGCCCGCCGCATCGAGCTGACCGCCGACGTCGAGGACGAGGCGTCGGCCACGGTGGCACCGGAGAAGATCGAGCGCGTCCTCTTCAACCTCGTCACGAACGCGCTCCGCCACACCCCTTCCGACGGGTCGGTCGCGGTCCACGCGAGGCAGCTCGGCGACGAGGTGCTCGTCCAGGTCGCCGACAGCGGCGAGGGCCTGAGCCCCGAGGCGGTCGAGCGCATGTTCGAGCGCTTCTGGCGCGCCGACCGGGCTCGGACGAGCTCGGGCACCGGCCTCGGGCTCGCGATCGCACGCGGCATCGTCGAGGCCCACGGAGGCCGGATCTGGGCCGAAAACCGGCTCCAGGGCGGCGCTCAGGTCTCCTTCACGCTCCCGGCCGGCACTGCGCCCGACCGGGACCGCGAACCGGCGATCGCCTGACCTCCGCTTGTCGCTCGTGTAACGAGCTGCTCAGACGAGATTCATCCGGGTGAGGGACTCGGGATCCTCCTTGCATCCCCGATAACTCGACGTAGAACAAAACGAGGCCTGCGGCAACTCGCCTCGTCCCCCTCAACTCTCGGAAGGACTCTCGGATGCTGCGTGTTGTCGCGCAGGCACGGCTCCTGCGTGCCGCGATACTCATCTCTGCCTGCGGATTCGCGTGCGCGCTCGCAGTGTCCCCGGCGTCGGCCGCCCGGCAGGCGGTCATCGCCTCGCTCTCGCCGAACGACGCGTTCTATTCGGAGCTCGCCTGGCCGGCGACGAGCATCCAGCTCCCCCAGGCCTGGGCGCTCACGACGGGCAGCCCCTCGGTCACGATCGCGATCCTCGACACCGGCGTCACCCCCGTCCCCGATCTCCGCGGCGCGCTCGTGCCGGGCTACAACTTCGTCGCGGACAACACGGACACCCTCGACGACAACGGCCACGGCACCGAGGTCGCGAGCATCGCGGCCGCGCGGATCGACAACCACATCGGCATCGCCGGCGTCTGCGGCCGCTGCTCGATCATGCCGGTCAAGGTGCTCGACGCGAACGGCAACGGCTCGCCGGAGACGATCGCCGAAGGCGTGACCTGGGCGGCGGCGCACGGCGCGAACATCATCAACCTCTCGGTCTACTCGAACGAGGACAGCCCCGTGCTCGACGCGGCGATCGCCGCGGCGACCGCGCAGGGCGTGACCGTCGTGATCGCGGCCGGCAACTCCGGCTCGAGCAATCCGGCTGCGGGCGGCTACCCGGCCGCCGCGAGCCCGAGCGCAATCCGCGTCGCGGGCCTCAACGCGCACAACAATCTCTTCGGCTGGTCGAACCGCGGGTCGTCGGTCGACATCGCCGCGCCCGGCGCCGCATCGGCGGCGATGGATCAGGGGACGTTCTTCCTCGGCCTGCAAGGGACCTCGGTCGCGGCACCGGTCGTCGCCGGAGTCGCCGGGCTGATGCTGAGCGAGAACAGCTCGCTCACGCCCGCCGATGTGAAGTCGCTGATCGACTCGACGGGCACACCGCTTCCCGGCCTGGACGTCTCGAGCGGGCGCCGCATCAACGCGTACGCCGCCCTCCTCGGCTCGCTCTCGCAGCAGAGCTGACGCGCGCTACTCGCCGCCGGCGGCGTCGCTCGTGCCGGACGTGCCGTCCGTGCCGTCTCCGCCGCCGCCTCCGCGACGGCTGAGCCCGTAGACCCCGAGCAGGATCAGCACGACCACGAGGAACCCGACGAGCGCCGCCCACCAGATGCGGGCAACCGGCGAGTTCGGAATCCCGTGCCACCAGCGGGACAGCCTCGAGCGGCCGTGCGTCGCGGTGACCGGCTGCGTCGTCGTGGCCGGCGGTGTCGTCGTTGCCGGTGTCGTCGTCGCCGGCGGAGGCGTGAACGGTGCGGTCGTCGCCGGCGCAGGCGTCGTCGCGGGCGCAGTCGTCGTCGCTGCGGGAACCGTCGCCGCAGGCGCGGTGGTCGCCGCCGGCACGGTTGCAGCCGGCGCAGGCGTCGTCGTCACCTCCCTTGTCTTCTTGGTGACCTTTGCCGGAGCCGTCACGTCGGCGTAGCGGACCGTCTGGTTCCCGTCGAAGTCGAGCGCCGAGAGCCGCAGCCGGTAGACGGCTCCCGGCTTCAGCTCCCCTGCGGCTGTGCCGAGTGCCAGCTGCACCTTGCCGGGACGAAGGACCGTGAGCTGGGGCGACGTCGAGCGCCGGCCGTTCGACGTCAGCGGAACGGCCACTCCACTCGGGCCGAAGAGGACGAGCGAGAGCTTCGCCTGCTCGTCGACCGAGAGGCCGAGCTTCAACTGGTCGGCGCCGTGCGCGATGCGACTCGCCTTGACGGCGATCTGCGAGAGGCCGGGCGGACCCGGGTGGTTGAGCGTCGGATCGCCGAACTTGCCGCTTCCGGCCGGCGGCGTTCGCTTGCCCGACGCGCTGATCCGGATAACGGCCGGCGACACGACCGCGAAGATCGTCACGTGCCTCGTGAGGATGTGCACGTTGCCCGCGGAGTCCACGTAGTACCCGTCGTCCATGCTGTCCGGAAGCGGCGGTCCGGAAATCGGCACGAGCTCGCGGAACGTGATTCCATCCTCGGAGACCGCCGGGACGTAACCCGCGTGCGGTGACTTGAAGACGAGCTCGAGCGGCGCGGACAGCTCGTGCACCGCCTGCCCGTCGGCCGCGGTCAGGGTGATGGCGACGAACTGGCCCCCGACGCCGACCACGTTCGAGCCCAGCTTCGGCGTCGGATCGACCTGCACGGAGACCGGCATGGCGAAGCTCGTACCGGTCCAGCTGACGATCACCTGCTGGGAGCTGCCGGGCGCCTGGACGGCGATCGCACCCGAGGTGCCCGTCTTGGCGGCGACCGTGACCTCGCCGCCCGCGCCGGTCGTGGTCGTCGTCGCAACCGTCGTCGTCGCAACCGTCGTCGTCGCGGTCGTGGTCGTCGCCGCAACCGTCGTCGTCGCGGCCTCCGTCGTCGTCGCGACCGTCGTCGTCGTGCCGTACTGGTCGAGAGCCGCGTTGACGCCGGCGAGTTGAAGCTCAGGCCGGCTGGCGTACGTCGCGTGCGACACGACCTTGTTGACCAAGTCCGTCGCCGCCGTCATCGCGTAGCCGAGCCCACCGAGTGCGAAGAGCGCAACCAGGAGCGCGACCGTCAGCACCGCGACGCGGATCAGGCCGCGCAGGCGCAGCGGTCTCGCCGGATCGCCGCTGACGTACCGAGCCAGCGAGTGCACGAGCTCCGGCGGGGGCTCGCGCCGGCTCGCGACGAGAAGATCCTCGAGCTTCTGTCTGTGCCTAGGCACTAGCTGCTCCGCCGCATCGGAGGACTACGACCGGTCTCCCAGCAGCCGGCGGTCCGGTTCAGGCACCAGCACGGAGCGGATCCGGCCGTGCGCGCGCTGAAGCGCAACCTCGACCGCACTGACACGGAGGCCGAGCTGCTCTCCGATCTCGCGCGGCGTCAGCTCCGCGCCGTAGCGCATCGCGATCAGCTCGCGGTCCCGCGGGCCGAGGCGGGCGACCGCCGCCCGGATCGACGCCTCGTCGACCCCCTCAGGCAGCTCGCGTTCCGGGAGCGACCGAAGCTCGTCGCCGGTCGTGGCGAACGGCTCGCGAAAGCGATCGGCGACGCAGAACCTGGTGATTCCGAAGACCCAGGCGAGCGGCGACTCCCGCTTCGGGTTGTACGAGGCACGGTGGCGAACCGCGCGCTCGATCGCCGCGCACGTTATCTCGGTTGCGTCGGCGCTCTCGCCGACGATGTACGCGACATACGCGTAGATGCGCCGGATGAGCCGATCCGGCTCTGCGAGCGGGTCGCCGTGACGGGTTTTCACGAAAAGCTCCTCGACGCCGCCGCAGTCAGCCCGCTTCGCTCGCGATCCCGCGGCTCACACCGGCAGCCGCTCGTCACGGCGATCGTGGCTGACCGCGGTCGACGAGGGCCGGTAGTAGTAGCGGTACCGCCCGTAGCCGTACCCCTCCTCGCGCTCGGCGCCGGTGACGATGAAGCCGAGCTTCCCGGCCGGCGAGGCGTCGAGAATCCGCCGAGCCTCGCGGAGGTGCGGTCGCCGCAACAAGCCGATCCGCGCCACGACGACGATGGCGTCGACGAAGCTGCTGAGAGAAGCTGCATCGCCGACTCCGAGCAAGGGCGGTGCGTCGATCAGCACGATCTCGGCCCGTTCGCAAAGTTGCTGGAGCACCTTGCGCACGGCGACCGAGTTGACGAACTCACCCGGATCGCTCGGCACGGGCCCGCACGGAAGCACCTGGAGCATCCCTTCCGAGACGTCGCTGCCCGGCCGCCGTTCCGCGCTCGTGACCGGAAGGTACGCGATCGCGTCGTCGAGCTCGGCCCGGCCGAGGGCGACGCTCGTGAGACCGTGCACCCAGCGATACCCCTGCAAGTTGAAGAGCTTGTGGAGCGCCGGCTCGCGCAGGTCGAGATCGACGAGAACGACGTCGCGGCCCGACTTCGCGAGCGCCACGGCGAGGTTCGCCGCCGTCGTCGACTTGCCCTCTCCCTGGAGAGCGCTCGTGACCATGATCATCTTCGCCCGAACGTCGACGTTCGCGAAGTCGAGGCTCGATCGGAGCTGACGAAACGCCTCGGCCTCCGGGCTGCCCGAGTCGCCCAGCATCACGAGCCCCTGCTCGCGGCGCAGCCGGCGAGACGGCGCGTACAGGCGCCCGAGCAGCGGCAGCCCGAGCCAGACGGAAACGTCGTGCGCGGTGCGCACCTTGGTGTCGATCGCCTCCCACAGGAGCGCGAGCGCGACGCCGAGCACGAGTCCGAGACCGAAGCCGATGATGCCGTTCCGCGTCGGGCTCGGCTGCACCTGCCCTGCACCCGTCGCCGGCCGCAGCAACACCCCGCTCGCGGTCTGGAGCGCTTCGACCTCGAGCAGCGCCTCGTCCTTCTGCTCGAGCGCCGCGTAGAGAGCGGTGTGAGTTTCGCCGGCTGTCTTCAGCGCGTTCAGGCGCGCCTGGATCTCGGCGCGCGCGCTGCTGATGAAGCTCGTATCGACCTGGCGCTCGTACCGGATGAACTCCGTTGCGTACGCGTTTGCGAGCTTGACCGCATCGGCCGGATACGGAGAGGTGATGGTGATGCTCATCACGCCGTCGCCGCTCGATCCGCCGACGCTCATTCCCGAGACCACCGGGCCCGCGTTCGCCAGGCCGGCAGCCTTCAACGCTCGGGCGGCGACGACCGGCGACGAGGCGATCTCCTGCTGGGTGGCTATCGACGAGCTCGACGTGTCGACCGGGCTCGCAACGCCTGTCGCCGAGCTTGCGAGCAGCACGTCGGACGTCGCCGTGAAGAGCTTCGGCTGCTGAAGCGACATCGCGACCGCCACCGCCGGCGCGACCAACAGGGGAAGCAGCACGATCCATTTCCGCCGCCTCAGAACGCCGAGGTAGTCGACGAGCGTCTGCTCGTGCGAATGGAGGCTATCCGTCATTTCGGCGACCGCTGCATGGCGCTCGACACCGCCCCCTCGTTGTGGTCTCGCCGCAGTCACCTGGTTTTTGGGAAGTCCAACCCCTCCCCGAGCAGCGTACTTTCAATTCGTATTCTGTCAAGCTTTTGCAGGAAATTGCGGCCTTTTGGCGGCCGTTTGGCGTCAGCCGCCGAGCATCGCCGCGAGCCCGGCGACACCCGTGGTGTCGAGCACCTCGTAGCGATGGAGCTCGAGCGGGTCGGCCGCGCTCTGCAGCGAGCCCGGCTGGGTCGTGACGGCGAGGACGTAGCCCGCCTGCCGGACGAGGGCGACGATCCGGGCGTCCTCGTCGCCGAGGGGGTAGGCGAACCACTGGACGGGATGGCCGAGCTCGCGCTCGAGGACCTCGCGCGATTCCCGCAGCTCGTAGAGTGCCTGCGCGTCGGAGAGCAGCGTCAGGTCGACGTGGTGCACCGTGTGCGAGCCGATCGTGATGCCGCGCTGCTCGAGCGCGCGCAGGTTCCCCCAGGTGAGGAAGCTCGGATCGGGACCGGAGATCCGATCGGTGATCACGTACGCGGTCGCGGGCATGTGCAACCGTTCGAGGATCGGCGACGCCTTGCCGAGCACGTCCCGATAGCCGTCGTCGAAGGTGATCATGATCGGCTTGCGCGGCAGGGGCGCGCCGTACTCGAGCGCGTCGAAGGCCTGGAGCTGGCTGACCGCGTGGTACCCGTGCCGCTCGAGCCACAGCATCTCGGCGGCGAACTCGTCCGGATCGACGGTCAGGCGCTGCGTGATCGCGGGCAGCGTCGGCTTGACGAGATCGATGCGGTGATACATGAGGATCGGCAGGTCGATCGTTCGCGCCGGCAGCCGGGAGGGCAGATGAAGCAGCGGCACGGCGGGTGTGCTCACCTGCCTGTGCTTTCGCACCGCCACAACCCGGCTCGCCGTCGTGGACGCGGCCTCGTCGTGCGAACGCGTGGCCAACCACAGCACGACGCCCCCGCCGGCGAGGGCGACGGCGACGGCGATCAAGGTCCAGCCGACGACCCGGCGGCGCTGTCGGCGGCGCCTGGCCGCTGCCCGCCTCGCGTTCGGCATCGACACTGCCCACGACTCTAGTGCCAGCCGCCACGAGGCTTGACGAGCGCTTAACGCCTCGGCAACACGGCGGGCGGAGGCTGCCGTGAATGCGGGTCCTACTCGTCTCGTTCTACTTTCCGCCTGCCGGAGGCGGCGGCGTGCAGCGTCCGCTGAAGTTCGCGGCGCAGCTCCCGGAGTTCGGGATCGAGACGCACGTGCTCGCGCCCGACGATCCGAGGTGGATCCATGCCGACGCCGAGCTCTCGGTCCCGCCCGGCGTTCACGTCCACCGGGCCCGCTACCTCGGTCCGCGCGGCCGGAGGCCCGCCGAAGAGCTGCACGGGCTCACCGGCGCGAGGCGGCTCGGCCGGAAGGCAACGCTGCTCGCACGCCGCCTCGCCGTGCCGGACGAGAACGTGAGCTGGAACCTGACCGCGATTCCCGCCGCGATCCGAATCGTGCGCCGCCACCGGATCGACGTCGTGCTGACGACGTCGCCGCCCGGATCGGTTCACTTCGTCGGCGCGGCCGCGAAGCGCGCGACGGGTGTTCGCTGGGTCGCAGACCTGCGCGATCCGCTCGTGGGTCACCCTCACCGCAACGTCGAACGACTCCTCGCGCGAACGAAGGACCGCCTCCGCGCTCTCGTGTCGCACACCGTCGCCAGGCGGGCGGACGCGGTCGTGACCGTCTCGGAGGCGATCACGGACGAGATTCGCTTCCTGAAGCCGCGGGGCCGGGTCGTGACGATCCCGAACGGCTCGGACTTCGACGACTACGACGGACTCGAGTACGAGCGAGGCGATCTCTTCCGCATCACGCACACAGGCTCGTTCTTCGGGAAGCGCGATCCGAAGCCGTTCCTGACGGCGCTCGCGCAGGTCGACGGAGTCGCGGCCCGTTTCGTCGGCGACTTCCGTGCAAGCGATCGCGAGTGGGCGGAGTCGCTCCAGCTCGGTGAGCGGCTCCAGCTGATCCCCTATCGCGCCCACCACGCGACGCTTGGCCTGCAGCGGAACTCCGAGGCGCTGCTCCTCCTGATCCCGGGCGCGGGCGGCCGCGGCCGCGGCATCCTCTCGGGCAAGGTCTTCGAGTACATCGGGGCCGAGCGGCCGATCCTCGCGCTCGTGCCGCCCGAAGGAGCGGCTGCGCAGCTCCTGCGGGAGACGGGGACGGGCGTCGTCGTCGACCCGGAAGACGTCGACGGCATCGCCCACGAGCTGACGGCGATGCGGGATCGCTGGCTCTCCGGAGACGGCTCGATCGAGCTCGAGGACGTTTGGCGGACGAGGCTTTCGCGGCGCGCGCGCACCGAGGAGCTCGCCGCGCTGCTCGAGACGCTTGCGTAAAACGGCAGGCCGCCGGCCGCAGTTCCCGGCACAATCGAAGGCGTGCACGCTTCGCGCTTCCGCCACCTGGGGCTCGGTTTCGTCCTGGCCGCCCTCGCGCTCTCGGCCTTCGCCGGCACGGCGGCCCGTGCGACGGCGGGCGCGGCAGCCGCGGCCTGCCCAGCCTGGGCGATCCCGTCCGCGGCTCCGCCGGCAACGACCACAACGACGACGACCGCCCCGGTCGCCGCGACGATGGCCCGGGCGGCGTCGCTCCCTGCGATCGCCTACGTCGCCGGCTCGACGATGGTCGGCGCGCGCACTGCGCTGCTCGTCGGCTCCGTCCGCGACGCCGGCTCCGTGGCGGCGACGGCCGAGTACTGGCAGAACGGCGCCGCGCCCTCGTGCACAGCGGTGCAGCATCCGCGCGCGATCCGGACGCAGTTCGCGCTCTCGGGGCTGCAACCCGGGCAGCGCTACCGGTTCCGCCTCGTCGTGAACGGCACGGCGGGTGCGGCGACGAGCGCGGCGGGCACGTTCGTGACGCTTCCCGACGGAGTGATCGCCGAGGGTGTGACGATCGGCGCGACTCCGGTCGGGCGGCTCAGCCGTGACGCAGCGCTCGCGAGGCTCAACCATCTCGAAGGAGCGCCGCTGCGGTTTACCTACGCCGGTGCCCGCTGGCAGGTGCTGCCGAGCCTGGTCGGCGCCCACATCCAGGTCTCGCGCGCGGTCACGGCGGCGGTCGAGGCGACGCCCGCCACGCAGCTGCCGCCGCCGACGACCTCGATCGACAAGTCGCGCCTGCGTGCGTACGTCGGCTCGCTGAGCCGACGCTGGAGCCACAAGCCGACGCAGGCGGCCGTCCGGCTCGTCGGCAAGCACGCCGTCATCAGTCCGAAGGGGCCGGGCGTCGTGGTCGACACGTCGCGCATGACGACGGAGATCGGCAACGAGCTCACCACGGGCAAGCGGACGTTGATCTCCCTCGCGGTGAAGAAGACGCAGGCATCGGCCGCGGCCGAGCAGAAGGCGGTCGTCGTCCGTCTCGGCAGCCAGACGCTGACGGCGTACCTGAACGGCAAGCCGGTCCTGACGACGCCGGTGACGACCGGACGCCCGGCACTGCCGACGCCCATCGGCAGCTTCAAGGTGCAGTTCCGCGCAAGCCCGTACACGTTCTACTCGCCGTGGCCGAAGGGGAGCCCGTACTGGTATCCACCCGCTCCGGTCACGTGGGCGATGGAGTTCTACGACGGCGACTTCCTGCACAACGATCCCGCCGAGCCCGCCGACGCGTTCGGCTTGGACTCGCAGAACGGCTACTTCGCAAGCCACGGCTGCGTGCACGTCCCGGACGCCGCGATGGCGTTTCTCTGGTCGTGGCTCCCCGTCGGCGCGCCGGTGATCGTCGCGCAGAGCTAGGGGTGGCAAGGGAAATGCTCGGGCGAGGTAGAAGATGCACTCGTGACCCGGTTGCGAGGTCTCATCGTCTGCACGACCGCAGGGCTCGCCCTGGCCGTCGCCGCCCTGCCGGGGTCGGCGCCGGGCGCTGATTCGCCGGCGCTGAAGGCGAAGCACGCCGAAGCGACGCTCGTGCTGAACGAGATCTCCGCGCTCGACGAGCGGTTGAGCGTGCTCACCGAACGGTACGACGGCGCTCGCGTGCACCTCCAGGCAGTCGAGAAACGGCTGCGGGCCGAACGCATCGCGCTCACCCGGGCCCGCCGGCAGTACCACCAGGCGACCACGCAGATCGCGCGCCTCGTCGTCTCCCTCTACAACTCGGGGTCGCCTTCGTCGCTCGAGGCGATCCTGGGAGCGGGCAGCCTCGAGAAGATGGTGGCGATCGCCGACGACCAGATCGCGCTCGCCCACGCGCGCACGCAGATCGCGACGACCGCGAAGGATGCGCGGGCCCAGGTGCAGGCGACCGTGATCGCTCTCCGCGCCAACCGGCAGGACGCGGCCCGATCGCTGCGCAACCTGGCAGAGACGCGGCAGACGGTCGTACAGGGTCTCGCGCAGCGGCAGCGGCTGCTCGCGTCGGTCAAGACGCAGATCGCGCATCTCGAAGCCGAGCAGCGGGCACGGCAGCGGCGTTTGCTCGCAGCCGCACGCGCCCGGCTCGCCGCAGAGGAACGGGCCGCGGCGCAGCGAGCCGCGCGCGCGGCGGCGCTCGCGAAGGCCCAGGCGGAGCGCGCGGCGGCGGCTGCGGACGCCGCCGCCGCGACGACCGACCCGTCCGGCACCACGACCGATCCCACCGCAACCGCGCTGTCGGCCGACCCGACGCTGACCGATCCGACGTCCACCGACGGGACCTCGACCGCAGAGGCGACCGCACCCGAAGCTCCGGTCACGGCGCCGGGCCACCCCGAGGCGGCGGCACTCGCGCTCGACTACATCGGCGTGCCGTACCTCTGGGGCGGCGCGACGCCGGCAGGCTTCGACTGCTCCGGCCTCGTCACGTACGTCTTCGCGCAGCTCGGCATCCAGCTCCCCCACTTCGCCGCGGCCCAGTACACGTACGGCGTTGCGGTCCCGCGCGACCAGCTACAGCCGGGCGATCTCGTCTTCTTCGACAACCTCGACCACGTCGGCATCTACATCGGCGCCAACGAGATCGTCAACGCTCCGCACACCGGGGCGTACGTCCGCATCGACAACCTCTCGGAGCCGTGGTACGCGAACCGCTACGTCGGCGCCCGCCGCATCTAGCCGGGTTCCGTCAGCCGCCGTAGTCGTAGAACCCGCGCCCGCTCTTGCGGCCGAGGAGCCCCGCCTTCGCCATCTCGACGATCCGAGGCGGCAGCGCCATTCGTGGATCGGGGTACCGCTCGTGCAACGACTCGCTCGCGTGGAGGTGGACGTCGAGGCCGACGAGGTCGAGCAGCTCGCAGGGCCCCATCGGCCAGCGCGCGCCGTCCTTCATCGCGGTGTCGAGGTCTTCGACGGTGACGCCCGCCTCGTCGAGGACGCGAACGCAATCGTTGAGCAGCGGGATCAACACCCGGTTGACGACGAAGCCCGGCGTGTCCTCGCATCGAATCGGATGCTTCCCGAGCCGCTCCGCGAGCACGAACGCGGTTTCGACGGCGTCGTCTGCGGAGAGCTCCGCGCGAACGACCTCGACGAGCGGCATCAGCGGCGCGGGATTGAAGAAGTGCATGCCGACGACCCGCTGGGGACTCTCGACGGCGGAGGCGATCGCGGTCACCGACAGCGCCGACGTGTTCGTCGCCAGCACGGTGTCCGCACGACACACGCGTTCGAGCTCGCGAAAGAGGCGCTGCTTCGGCTCGAGCTCCTCGATCACGGCCTCGATCACGACGTCGCACCCGTCGAGGTCTGCCACCTCCGTCGTCAGCGTCAGCCGCTCGAGCGCGGCATCGCGTACGGCCGCCTCGATCTGCCCCTTCTCGACCTTGCGCGTGAGGAAGTGCTCGATCCGAGCCCGCGCACGCTCGGCGAGCTCCTCGGAGAGCTCCCGGCCGACCGTCTCGAAGCCGGCCTCGATCGAGACCTGCGCGATGCCCGCGCCCATCGCACCGAGACCGACGACGCCCACCTTCCCGATCGCGCGCTCGGCCGTCACGCCGAGGATTATCGCGGCCGTCGTGACCCCCGTCCCGGATGTTAGGGTGCGCTAACTCGATGTGTGGCACCGACCGTTTGGAGGCGTGGTGAAGGCACGGCTGTTTACAGAGGAAAACCGGAAGTGGTGGACGCTGGGGGCCGTCTCTTTCGGCCTCTTCATGATCATGCTCGACAACACGATCGTGAACGTGGCGCTGCCGACGATCCAGCGCTCGCTCCATCTCAAGATCTCCGAGCTCGAATGGGTCGTCACGGGCTACGCGCTCACGTTCGGCGCGCTGATGCTGACCGGCGGCAAGCTCGCCGATCTCTTCGGCCGCCGGCTCATCTTCGTCGTCGGCCTCGTCATCTTCACCGCCTCGTCCCTCGCCTGCGGTCTCGCAGACGGCGCCACCATGCTGGTCGCTGCGCGCGTCGTCCAGGGCCTCGGCGCCGCGATGATGAACCCCTCGACGCTGTCGATCATCACGGTCACCTTCCCGCCGAGGCAGCGCGGAACGGCGATCGGCGTCTGGGCGGGCGTCTCCGCGCTCGCGCTCGCGATCGGACCGCTCCTCGGCGGCGTGATCACCGAGCGCATCAACTGGAACTGGATCTTCTTCATCAACGTGCCCGTCGGCGTGCTCGGCGTGCTCGCGGCGTTCACGTTCATCGACGAGTCGCGGGACACCTCGCATGAGCAGCGGCCGGACGTGCCCGGCCTCGCAACCTCGACGATCTCGCTCTTCGCGCTCAGCTACGCGCTGATCGAGGCGAACAGCTACGGCTGGACGTCCGGGCGCATCGTGCTCGCCTTCGTCGTCGCCGCCGCTTCGATGGCGGCCTTTCTCCTCCTCGAGGCGCACCAGCGGCTGCCGATGCTCGAGCTGGGCCTCTTCCGCAATCGCGGCTTCGCCGGCGCGAACACCGTGATGCTGCTCGTCGGCCTCGCCATGTTCGGCGTCTTCTTCTACATCTCGCTCTACCTCCAGCAGGTGCTCGGCTACTCGCCGACGCAGGCCGGCGCGAGCTTCCTGCCGTGGACGCTCCTGATCATCTTCATCGCACCGCTGGCCGGCCGGTTCTCCGACCGCATCGGGCCCCGGCCGCTCGTGACGACGGGCCTGCTCCTGCTCGCCGGGTCGCTCGTCTGCTTCGCGCTGCTCGGCGTGCACGAGAGCTTCTGGGCGCTCCTGCCGGGGATGCTCCTCGGCGGCGTCGGGATGTCGCTCGCGATGGCGCCGACGACGGCCGCGGCGATGAGCTCGGTGCGCCCGGACAAGGCGGGCGTCGGCTCGGCCGTCCTGAACAGCATGCGGCAGGTCGGCGGCTCGCTCGGCATCGCCGTGATGGGAGCGATCGTCGCGTCGGGACTCTCGAGCTCGCTCGCGGCGGGGAACCCGCGTCCGGTCGCGTTCGTACACGGCCTGCATCACGGGCTCTTCACCGCCGCCGTCATCGCGGTCGTCGGCGCCGGGATCGGGGCGGCCACGCTCCGTCACGCCCACAACCGGCACGAGGCGACGGAGATCGTCGAAGTCGCATGAGACGTCCTGGGCCGACCTTGAGCGCTTGCCTGTTCCTCGGGCGTCGCTGGCAAGCGAGCCAAGCCCGAGGGCCGAGGACAGTACGTGAGGTACGGCCGAAGGCCCGAGGGCGCAGGATCGCGCAGTGTCCAGCGGCGCCAGCCGTCGGCGGGGCCGCGGAAGCACTGTTGCGGAGGAGCGGGCGAAGCCCGCACCTCCTTGGCCGGCCGGGAGCCGACGGCGGCGAGGGACGGGCATGAGCACGGTCAGGACGCGCCTGGCGGCGCCCGAGCGCCGCCGGGCGGTGCTCGACTCCGCCGGCCGCGTCTTCGCCCGCTCCTCGTACCGCGGCGCGACGACGGCCGAGATCGCCCGCGAGGCGTGCATCACCGAGCCGATCCTCTACCGTCACTTCGGCTCGAAGCGCGACCTCTACCTCGCGTGTCTCGACGACGCCTGGACGAGCTTCCGCGAGCTGGCGGAGAAGGCGCTCGCCGAGGATCCGTCCGGCTGCCTCGGTGCGATCGGCGACGCGTACATGGCGAAGCGCTCGCGCATCCGGCTCGTCGACCTGTGGATTCAGGCACTCACGGAGGCGGCCGACGACGCCGTGATCGCGAAGGCGGTGCGCAGGCAGATTCGCGAGGTGCACTCGTTCGTCGCCGCCGTGATCGAGCGCGGCCAGCAGGACGGCACGGTGTACGCCGATCGCGACGCGCTCGCCGAAGCGTGGCTCTTCATCGCGAGCGGGCTGCTCGTGACGATCGACCACCGCCTCGGCGGCCTGCTCGGCCCGGACCTCGAGCGCGTGCGCGCCGCGCGCCGCGCCTGGCTCGCCACGGGCCGCTAGGTCGGCGTCAGGTCAGCGTGTACTCCGGCCCCGAGCCGCCCTCGGGCGGCGTCAGGCGGCCGCCCTTCGCGGTGATCGCGCCGCACTGCACGCAGTTCGACGGCGTGAGGAGGACCTCGACGCGGCCGTTCTCCTCCCGTCCGAGCTCGTAGACCTGCGCGGGGCACATGTTCCGCCAGAGCTCGGCGAGCGGCGCCGGGACGGACGTCTCGATCCTGATGTGGTTCGGCTGGTCGTCGCGCGTCCTCGCCCCCGACAGGAAGACCGACGAGAGCTTGTCGAAGGTGAGCTTCCCGTCGGGCGCGGGGTACGGGCGCGGCGGCGCGTCGTGCAGCAGCGGCTGCTCGGCGTCGCGCTCGGTGCCGATCACCCCGCGCGGGAGCCTGCCGTTCGTGAGCGACGCGATTCCCGCCGTCGCCGAACCGAGCCAGAAGCCGCGCCCGAACGCCTGGCGCATGTTGCGGACGGCGTGGAGGTCGCTCCAGACGAACGACCCGCGCAGCGAGGCGTCGTACGAGTCGAGGCTCTCGCCGGTCGTGAGCTGCCGCCACGCGGCCTCGGCCGCCAGCCGCCCGGACTCGATCGCGTAGTGGATCCCCTTCAGCGCCGCGACGTTGACGAGGCCGGCGCCGTCGCCGCAGAGCAAGAGCCCCGGCGCGTGCAGCCGGCGGGGCACCGCCGCGAGCCCGCCCTCGGGGATCGTCTTCGCGCCCCACTGCACGCGCTCGCCGTCCTCGAGCAGCGCCCGCACGTGCGGGTGCGTCTTCAGCTCCTGGAGCAGGTCGTGGACGGAGAGACCGGGGTCGCGATAGTCGAGCCCGACGACGAGGCCGATCGAGACCAGCTCCGGGCCGAGCGGGTAGATGAAGGAGCCGCCGAACTCGCGATAGCGGCGCCCGGTGCGAAGAGGCCAGCCCATCGTGTGGACGACGCGGTCGAGCGGGCGGGCGACCTTCCAGACCTCCTTGACGCCGAGCGCCCACACCTGCGGCTGCCCGCCGGCGAGACCGAGCTGCGACAGCGCCGCCGTCGTCAGGTGGCCCTGCGTGCCTTCGGCGAGGATCGTGACGCGTGCCCGCACGTCGGCGCCCGGCTCGAACCGGGCCGTCGGGCCCCCGTCGCGGCCGAGCCCCTTCGCGCCGGTGCGAACGCCGACGACCTCTCCCCCGGCGGCGAGGAGCTGCTGCACGTCGGTCCCGGCGAGCAGCATCGCGCCCGACTTCTCCGCCTCGGCCGCGAGCCAGCGGCCGAGCTCCGAGAGCGACACGACGACGTTGCCGTGGTTGCGCATCGTCGGCGGGGCAGGGATGCGCAGGGCGCGCCGGCGCGTCAGGAAGAACACCGACTCGCGATCGACGCGGCCGTACGCCGGAATCTCCTCGAGGACCGGCCTGCCGGGGAAGAGGGTGACGAGCGAGCGTGGATTCAGCACCGCGCCCGAGAGCAGGTGGGAGCCCGCGGCCTTCCCCTTCTCGAGCACGGCGACCGGCACCTCGCCGAGCGCGGCCGCCTGCTCGGGATTCGCCGCCGCGAGCTGCCCGAGCCGCACCGCCGCCGCGAGCCCGGCGGGGCCGGCGCCGACGATCGCGATCCCGACCTCGATCGGATCCGCGTCGCTCGGCTCCGCGAACGCCTCGGCGTCGGACCAGGGCGGCGCGAAGTCGGTCGGGCGTAGCTCCTCCATACGGGGAAGAATGCCGCGATGGCGGCGACGAACGAGACCACCGCGCTGCGGGCGAACATCCGCCTGCTCGGCGAGACGCTCGGCCTCGTCCTCGTCGAGCAGGTCGGACCGTGGCTGCTCGGCCTCGAGGAGCGCGCGCGCAAGCTCGCGCTCGCCGGGCGCCGAGGCTCGGAAGAGGCGATGGAGCAGCTCGTCGCGTTTGCCAAGACGCTCGAGCTCGACCACCAGGCGCTCGTCCTGCGCGCGTTCGCCGTCTACTTCCAGCTCGCGAACATCGCCGAGCAGCACCACCGGATCCGCCGGCGCCGCGCCTACGAGCACGAGGGGCGCACGCCGCCCGAGTCGCTCGCCGACGCCGAGGAGCGTCTCGGCAGCCTGGAACGCGCCGCGCAGCACGCATCGGTCGAGATCGTGCTCACCGCGCATCCGACGGAGTCCACCCGCCGAACGGTGCTGCGCGTGCACCGTCGCATCTCCACGCTGCTCGGCGAGCTCGACGATCCCACGCTCGCCCCTTCGGCGGTCGAACGGATCCGAACGGCCCTCGCCGAGGAGATCACGATCCTCTGGCAGACGGACGAGGTCCGGTCGCGCCGGCCGCACGTCTTCGACGAGATCCGCCACGGTCTCTGGTTCTTCGAGGAGACGCTCTGGCAGACGGCGCCGGACCTGCTCGGCGAGCTCCGGCGCCGCGCGCCCGATGCCGCGGTCGTGCCGAAGTTCGGCACGTGGATCGGCGGCGACCTCGACGGCAATCCGCACACCGGCGCCGACACCGTCGAGGCCGCCTTTCGCGAGCAGCACGCGCTCGTGCGCGACCTCCTTCGCCGCGACGTACGGCGGCTCGCACGAACCTGGGGCATGTCGACCGCGCTGATCGAGACCGCGCCCGGGATCGGCGACGTCGACGACGTGCCGCCGAACGTGAACGACGACGAGCCCTACCGGCGCAGACTGATGTCGATCTGGGAGCGGCTCGGCCGCGACTCGCTCTCGGCCGCCGACCTCCTCCGCGAGCTCGATATCGTCGACGAGAGCCTTCGCTCGCATCGCGCCGCCCGCATCGCCGACGGCGGCCTCGCCGACCTGAAGCGCAAGGTCGAGATCTTCGGTCTCCATCTCGCGAAGCTCGACCTGCGCACGCACGTCGACGCGGTGCACGGTCGCGAGCCGCGCCTGCGCGAGACGCTCGCCGCCGCCGCCGAGCTTCAGCGAGAACACGGCAGGGAGACGCTCGACCGGCTGATCGTCTCGATGACGAGGACGGTCGGCGACCTCGTCGCCGCCGACGAGCTGGCGCGCGACGCCGGTCTCGAGATGCAGGCCGTGCCGCTCTTCGAGACGATCGACGACCTGCGAAACGCCGACGCGGTCGTCGGCGCGTACCTCGACCGCGCACCGCGCGACCGCTTCGAGGTGATGGTCGGCTATTCCGACTCCGGCAAGGACGGCGGCTACCTCGCCGCGAACTGGGAGATCTTCCGCGCGCAGGAGCGACTCGCCGAGCTCGCGCACGCGCGCGGCGTCGAGCTGACCGTCTTCCACGGCCGCGGCGGCTCGACGAGCCGCGGCGGCGGCCCGATCTGGGCGGCGATCCTGGCGCAGCCGCCGGCGGCGACCGCCGGCCGCGTGAAGCTGACCGAGCAGGGCGAGACGATCTCGTTCAAGTACGGGCTGCCCGAGCTCGCCTACCGCAACCTCGAAGGGGCGGTGGCGGCGACGCTGCTCACGGCGGTGCCGCGCGACACCGCCGACCTCGGCACCGAGGTGATGGAGACGCTCGCGGCCGACTCGATGCGCACCTACCGGGAGTTCGTCTGGGACGACCCCGGCTTTCCCACCTTCTTCCGCAGCTTCACGCCGATCGACGAGCTGGCGTTGCTCGAGATCGGTTCGCGGCCCATGTCGCGCCCGGGCGGCTCGGACGGCGACGAGCTCGCGGCGCTCCGCGCGATCCCGTGGGTGTTCGCGTGGACGCAGAACCGCTGCCTGCTGCCCGCGTGGTTCGGCGCCGGCACGGCGCTCGAGCGCGCGGACGTCGCCGAGCTGCGCAGGCTCTACCGCTCGTGGCCGTTCTTCCACGCGCTGATCGAGAACCTCGAGATGACGCTCGCCAAGGCGAGCATGCGGATCGCGCGGCTCTACCTGCGGCTCGTCGACGACCCCGGGCATTTCGCTGCGATCGAGCGGGAGAACGAGCGCACGGTCGCGGCGGTGCTGGAGATCACCGAGTCCGAGCGGCTGCTCGACCGCCATCCCGTCGTGCAGCGCTCGATCGCGTTGCGAAACCCCTACGTCGACCCGATGAACGTGCTCCAGGTCGAGCTGATCGCCCGCCACCGCGCCGGGGACGCCGAGGCGACGCGGCCCCTCCTCCGGTCGATCGCGGGCATCGCGGGCGCCCTCCGCAACACGGGCTGACTCGGACGCGGCCCGGACTCGTTATCGTCCAGAGCCGTGGGGCGGCTTCCCTCGACCGACAGCGAATACACGCTCTCGCAGCTCGAGGCAGCCGGGGGCAGCGGGATCGCACTCCCGGCGAAGTTGCGGCTTGCGTCGGCGCGGAACCTCGCCGCGGCAGCGGCTCTGGCGGCCTCGGCGTCGGCCGTGACGCTGGCCGACGGGCTCGACTGGACGCCCGATCGCGTCCTGCTCGTCTTCCTGCCGCCCGCGATCGTGCTCGGGCGGACGCGCAGGTACCTGCTCGACTTCGTCCCGTTCGCGCTGCTGATCATCGCCTACGCCGAGCTGCGCGGGCTCGCGCACATCGTCTCGCCGCACCCCTACTACCGGCCGCAGCTGTGGCTCGAGCGGCACCTGTTCGGCGGTGTTCCGGCCGTGTGGCTCCAGGCGCACTTCTGGCACGGGACGATGCGGTGGTACGACGGCGTCGCGACGACGGTGCTGAATGCCCACTTTGTCGTACCGCCGGCCGTCGCGTTCGCGCTCTGGCTGAAGCGGCGCACGCTCTTCTACCGCTTCGCGACGAGCATGATCGTCCTCTCGTTCGCATCGGCGATCGTGTTCGTCCTGTTTCCGAGCGCCCCGCCGTGGGCCGCCGGCCAGGCGGGCATTCTCAAGGGCGTCGTCAAGCTGCCGCCGGTGAACGACGTCTCGTCGCTCGACTCGGCAGCGCACGCCCCCGCCAACCCGTACGCGGCGATCCCGTCACTCCATGCGGGCTACGCGTTCCTCGTCGCGCTGACGATCGCCGGCCTCGTCCTGCAGAGCCGCATCCGGCTTCGGCGGACGATCGCCGGTCTCTGCTTCGTCTATCCGCTCGTGCAGTCGATCGCCGTGATCTACACGGGCAACCACTACGTCGTCGACATCCTGATCGGCTGTGCGTTCGCCACCGGGGCGTTCGTGGTGACGAAGCGGACGTTGGCCCGCTTCGGCGTCGCGTAGCGAACGTCAGGCGGCGTCGAGCGACGTCTCGGCGAATTGCGCCTCCTCCGTCGATCCTTGGAGCGCGAGCGTGGAGGACTCGCCGCCGGAGATCGCCTCCGAGACGAGGTCGAAGTAGCCGGCGCCGACCTCCCGCTGATGACGGGTGGCGGTGTAGCCCTTCTCCTCGAGTGCGAACTCGCGCTCTTGCAACTCGACGTACGCGGTCATCCCCTCGCGCAGGTATCCCTCGGCGAGCTCGAACATCGAAGAGGCGATCGCGTGGAAGCCGGCGAGCGTCACGAACTGGAAGCGGTAGCCGGCGCCGGCGAGCGTCTCCTGGAACGACGCGATCTGTGCGTCGTCGAGAGCGCGCTTCCAGTTGAACGAGGGCGAGCAGTTGTACGCGAGCAGCTTGCCCGGGAAGCGTGCATGGACCGCCTGCGCGAACTCGAGCGCCTCGTCGAGATCGGGCGTCGACGTCTCGAACCAGAGCAGATCCGCGAACGGCGCGTACGCGAGCGCCCGCGCGATCGCCGGCTCGAGCCCGTCACGCACACGGAAAAAGCCCTCCGGCGTGCGCTCGCCCGTGAGGAACTCACGATCGCGCTCGTCGACGTCGCTCGTGAGCAGCGTGGCCGAGAGCGCATCCGTCCGCGCGACGAGCACCGTCGGCACGCCGCAGACGTCGGCCGCGAGACGCGCCGCCTGGAGCGTCCGCAGGAACTGCGCCGTCGGCACGAGCACCTTGCCGCCGAGATGACCGCACTTCTTCTCCGACGAGAGCTGATCCTCGAAGTGCACCCCGGCGGCGCCCGCCTCGATCATGCTCTTCATCAGCTCGAACGCGTTCAGCGGCCCGCCGAAGCCGGCCTCTGCGTCGGCGACGATCGGCACCAGCCAGTCGGCGTCTCCCGTGCCCTCGGCCCACTGGATCTGGTCGGCGCGGCGAAGCGCGTTGTTGATCCGCCGCACGACCGAAGGGACGCTGTTCACCGGATAGAGGCTCTGATCCGGATACGGCGACTCGGCCAGGTTCCCGTCACCCGCAACCTGCCAGCCCGAGAGGTAGATCGCCCTCAGGCCCGCCCGCACCATCTGCACCGCCTGATTCCCCGTGATCGCGCCGAGTGCCGACACGTGCGACTCCGAGCGGAGGAGCCGCCACAGCTTCTCCGCCCCGCTCCGCGCCAGGCTGTACTCGACCTCGACCGACCCCGAAAGGCGCACCACCTCCGCCGCGCCGTAGCCCCGCTCGACCCCCAGCCAGCGCTCGTCGGAGCCCCACGACCGCTCCAGGCGTGCCGCGGCAAGAGAGCGCATCTCGGTCGGGGTCATCGCAGGTCTCCTCCTCGGGCTCGGTTTGGCAACACGGCTTGGATCCGAAAAGCTAGCGGATTGGATCCAATCGCGCCAGATTAGTCGATCGACTGGCCGGACATCGGCTGTTTCGGATCCCAAACCGAACCCGCGAGGTGACCGGCGCCGTGCGTCGTATTTGGGAGACGTGTCCGCTCGCCGGTCAGGAGCCCTTGCGCTCGCCCTCACCCTCCTCCTCGCCGGCGGGGCCGGGGAGGCCCGCGCCGCGGGACCGACCCTCACCGCACCGCCGGCGATCGCCGGCACCGCCTCGGCCGGAAACCGCCTCACCGCCGAGACCGGCACCTGGACGAGCGCGTCGACCGTCACGTACGCCTACCAGTGGTACCGCTGCGACGCGTCGGGTGGACACTGCCTCTCCGTGCACGGCGCGACCGCGCCCGGCTACGTGCTCGGTACGAAGGACGTCGGCGACTCGATCGGACTGACCGTCACCGCAGCCGATGCGGTCGGTTCGAGCGTCGCGTACGCGAGCCTCGTCGGGCCGATCGCCGTCCCGAAGCCGCTCCTCGTCTCGACCGCCCAGCCGCAGATCGCCGGTCTGCCGATCGCGGGCAAGCCGCTCCAGGTGACGACCGGTGCGTGGAGCCCGACACCGGCCGGCGTCTCCTACACCTGGCAGCGCTGCAACGCGAACGGGCGGCTGTGCGCGCCGATCGCCGGCGCAAACGGGAGCTCGTACACCGTCGCCGAGGCGGACGTCGGCCACTCGATCGTCGCCCTCGTCGCGGCGACGTTCGGGACGGCGACGCAATCCGCGCTCAGCACGGCGACGGCGACGGTCATCGGCAACGACGTCACGGGGCCGACGCACTCGGCAAACCCGTCGGTCAGCGGGACCGCCGAGCAAGGCGAGCAGCTCACCGGCTCCGCGGGAGTCTGGACGGGCATCGGCTCGCTGACCTACGCCTACCAGTGGTACCGCTGCGACGACTCCGGGTCGCATTGCTCGTCGATCCACGGCGCGACGGGCACGACCTATCGCACTGTCGCGAAGGACGTCGGAAACACGCTCGCGTTCACGGTTCGCGCCACCGACACGACGGGGACCGCCGCCGCGTACGCTCCGATCATCGGTCCGATCGCCCCGCTCCAGGCAGCCCTCGCTTCGTCGGCGCAGCCGACGCTCACCGGATCCGCGCATCCAGGCTCGTCGCTGACGGCCGGTGCCGGGACGTGGCTGCCGGCGCCGGGCACGCTCGGCTACGTGTGGAAGCGGTGCAACCAGAACGGCCGGATCTGCGTTCCGATCGACGGCGCGACGGCGCAGACCTACACGGTGACCGCGGTCGACGTCGGCCATGAGCTCGTCGCCGTCGTCAGCTCCACCGCGGGCACGACGACGCAGTCCGCTTACAGCGTCAGTTCGCCGCCCGTCGCGTGAACCGCACGACGGCGCTCGCGGCCGTCTGCGCGGTCCTCTTCCTGACGTTCCTCGACAACACGATCGTCGGCGTCGCGCTCGCCGACATGCAGAAGTCGCTGCGCGTCGGCGTGCCGTCGCTCCAGTGGATCGTCGACGGCTACATGCTCGCCTTCACCGCGCTGATGCTGACGGGCGGCACGCTCGGCGACCTGTTCGGCCGCAAGAAGGTGATGCTCGCCGGCATCGCGCTCTTCTCCGCCGGCTCGGCGATGGGCGCGCTGGCGACGAGCTCGAGCGTATTGATCGCCGCGCGCGTCGTGATGGGCGTGGGCGCGGCAGCCTGCGAGCCGGGGACGCTGTCCCTGATCCGCCACATCTATCCCGACCGGCGCGAGCGGGCGCACGCACTGGGCGTCTGGACCGCGGTCTCCGGTGTGTCGATCGCACTCGGCCCCGTGCTCGGCGGGGTGCTCGTCGCCGCGGGCGGCTGGCGCGACATCTTCTGGTTCAACCTCGCCTTCGGCGTGGCGATCTTCGCCGCCGCCGCGCGCTTCGTGCCGGAGAGCGCCGATCCGGCGGGACGGACGCTCGACGTTCCCGGCCTGCTCGCCGGTATCGCCGCGCTCGGGAGCATCACGTTCGCGGTGATCGAGGGTGAGAACGCCGGCTATCGGACATGGTGGGTGATCGTCCTCTTCGCCGTCGCCGCAGCCGGCTCTGCGCTCTTCGTCGCGATCGAGCGTCGCGTACGCGACCCGGTCCTGCGCCTCGAGTTCTTCCGCATCCCGGCGTTCGCCGGCGCGACCGCCGTCGGCTTCGCGACGAGCTTCGGCCTCTTCGCGGTGTTCTACTTCACCGCGCTCTACCTTCAGGTGATCGCCAAGTACTCGGGCCTGCGGATCGCGAGCGAGTTCGTCGCGCTGACCGTCGCGATGGTCGTCGCCGGCCGGGTCGCCGCCGTCTGGACGGCCGCGCGCGGCCCGCGCGGGCCGATGACGAGCGGCTGCGTCCTCGCGGGCGGCGCGATGTTCGGCGTCTCGCACCTCTTGCACCCGCACCCGTCCTTCGCCGCTCTCGCCGCCGTGCTCGCGGTCGTCGGCTTCGGCCTCGGCCTCGCCCTCGTCGCCGTCAGCGCGGCCGTGCTCGCGATCGTGCCGGCCGAACGCTCGGGGATGGGCGCCTCGACGCTCAACACGAGCCGCGAGCTCGGCGGCGTCCTCGCGGTGGCGATCCTCGGCGCGGTGATCAACGGACGCCTCGTCGGCGATCTCGGCCACAAGCTCGTGACAATGGGCGCGCCGAAGGCGCTCCGCGAGATCGTCATCAGCTCGATCACCCACGGCGGCCTGCCGGCGAGCGCGGCGCAGGCCGCGTTGCTCAACCCGGTCGTCGCCGCCAACCTGAAGCTCCTGCCGCAGGTGCTCTCGGCCGCCGAGACGGCATTCGGCAACGGGCTGCACGCAGCGCTGACCGTCGCAGCGGGGATCCTGCTCGCCGGCGCGCTGACTGCCGCTACGACGATGCGGACCTAGGTATATGACTCGACCCGCGCGCGAAAGGACACCGGATCGACTGCCGGGAAGCGGAACAACTCGGGCTCGATCGCGTCGTACGCAAGTCTGAGCTGCTCGCCGGCAACGAGGCCGCGGTCGAGCATGATGCTCACGTCTTCCAGATCGCGGCGATGACCACGCTCGAGCTTCGCGAGAGCCTGGGAGACGAGGTCGAAGTGCCTGAAGGTCAGCTTGCCTTCCTGCGCGACGAAGCTGCTTCGGTCGCGCCAACCTTCGGGGACTGGGATGAAGTCCGCGGGGGATGCGAGCTCGACGTTGATCGCCAGCGAGTTCTTGATCTCGGCGATCGCGTGGAGAGCTTCGTCCTCCTCAGGCTCGAGCAGGATGTCGACGTCCACCGTCGTCGGCCGCCATCCGAGCAGCACCGCAGACGTGCCCCCGACGAGGTAACAGGTTCCGGGCTCTCGGGCAGCCGCCCCGAGTGCCTTCATGAACCGCTGGATCCGGTCGGCGTCGGCTAGTTCGCGCACTCCGCCGCCCGCTCCCAGCTCACGAGCCTCCGGACGAGGGCGTTGTAACGGGAGTGCGCCGAATCGGGATCGTCTGCCGCGAGGAGCTCGTAGAGCCTCGCTTCCGGCTCAGGCAGCGGTGAACGAATCCGCACGCCGAGGCGAGAGAGCCGCGGCGCGCCGATCGAGACGAGGAGCGCCTCCTTCGACTCGATCCCCCGCTCGAGGTCGCGGACTCCGGTGTCGATCAGCTCCTGGCCTGGCCTCTCCATCAGGGAGACCGTAGCGCGGCCGCCATCCGTCGCACCGCCTCGGCGAGCAGCTCGCCGGAGGTCGCGATGTTGAGCCGCGCAAACCCCTTCCCCTCTGTGCCGAACGTCGGCCCGGGAGAGAGTGCGACGCGCCCGCGCTCGAGGAAGACGGCGCTCGGATCGTCGCCGAGGCCGAGCGCGCGGCAGTCGAGCCAGGTGAGGTAGCCGGCCTCGGGCCGAACGAGCCGCACCTGCGGCAGCTGCTCCTCGAGCAGCTCGGCGAGCAGGTTGCGCTGGCGATCGAGATGGACGACGAGCGCGTCGAGCCAGGGGATCCCGTCGCGCCACGCCGCAAGCGTCGCGAGCACGCCGAAGTGACCGAGCTGGTAGTGCACGTGCCCGGGGACACGCCGGAACGCCGAGAGCGTCTCGGCGGATCCGGCGATCAGAACCGCGCACTTGAGGCCCGCGACGTTCCACGTCTTGCTCGCACTCGCGAACGCGACGCCGTCCGCGCCGAGCGAGAGGTAGGGCACGTGTTCGGCGCCCGGGAGCGTCATCGGCGCGTGCACCTCGTCGGAGAGGACGTGCACGCCGTGCCGTGCGGCGAGCGCGGCGACGGCGGCGAGCTCCTCGCGCGTGAACGCCGTCCCGGTCGGGTTGTGGGGGTTGCAGAGCAGATAGGCGCGGGCACCGTCCGCGAACGCGCGCTCCAGCCGATCGAGGTCGAGTCTCCAGTCGCCGCCGAGCGGCACCTCGACGACCTCGCGCCCGCGGTCGCGGGCGATCGTGAAGAACGGCGGGTAGACCGGCGGGTTCACGACGACTCGGTCACCGGGCTCGGTGAGGACGTCGAGCGCCACGCCGATGCCGGTCATGATGTCGGCGACGGGGAGCACGCGCGCCGGGTCGACCGTCCAGCCGAAGCGCCTCCCGGCGAACGCCGCGAACGCCGACGGAAGCTCCTCCGTGTTCGCATACCCCGCGTCGCCTCGCTCGACCGCGGACGCGAGCACCGCGTGCACGGCCGGGGCAAGCGCGAAGTCCATCTCCGCGATCCAGGCAGGTAGCACGTCGTCCGGGTAGCGCACCCACTTGACACAGCGCCGCGAGCGCAGCTCGTCGAGCGAAGCCTCAAAGGTGCCGGTGGGCGGCGCGATCACGCACCGCCCACCCTAGCCAGTCCTACGCAGCCTGCAGGCTGTCGCCCTGCTTCGTCTCGACGACCGGCGCTTCCGGCCGCCGGCCGAGCGTCAGCATCGCGAAGGCGACGACCGCGCCGGCGACGAGCGCGCCGACTCCCCACCAGACACCGCTCAGGTTGTCGGCCCAGCCGAACGCGTTGTCGAGCGAGAAGCGCTCACCGCCGGTCGCAGCGAGAGCCGCGGCCGCGGAGAGAATCAGCAGGTTGTACTCCCAGCCGCCGCCTCCGGTCCAGAACCCGTTGCGCCAGTGCGCGGTCGCGATTGCGATCAGCATCACCACGACGAGCGCGAGCGCGGCGAACGGCGTCAGGAATCCGAATGCAAGCGCAAGCCCGCCGCCGAACTCGGCGAGGACGAGACCCGCCGTCGGCGCCCAGCCACCACGGAAGCGCATGCTCCCGAGCCAGCCGTGCACGCCGCGCAGGCCCGGGCCGCCCCACCAGCCGAAGAGCTTCTGGGCGCCGTGGCCGGCCATGATCCCGCCGAGCACGAGGCGCAGAAGCAGAATTCCGTACGACATCGATTACCACCTCTCCAAAAGGCTTTAGTTGACGACTCAAGCTTCATAACGCTCCGCGCCGGCGGTCCATTCCCGGTCTCGGCACGGGCAAACCCGCCTCAGGTCGCAGCCGTGATCGTGATCCCGCCGCGCGCCTTCTGGAGGAGCGTCACGCGGACGCGCGGCGCCGGGAGCTCGAGCGCGGCGGCGACGTCGTCGCGAATCCGAACGGCGAGCGTCTCGGCGAAACAGCCTTCGTTCCGGAACGAGTTCAGATACAGCTTGAGCGACTTCGACTCGAGGCAGAGTGCGTCGGGCTCGAATTCGATGCGCGCCTCGTACAGGTCCGGCTGGCCCGTGATCGGGCAGACGGCGGTCAGCTCGTCGCTCTCGAGCTCGACCCGCGCGACGCCCGGATTCGCGAAGGTCTCGAGCCCCGCGTAGTGCTCGTTGCCCGGATGGCCGAGCGCGACGAACTCGGTCGAACGCGTGGCGGCCATGAGCGTAGGGTACCGAGTGGTGAGAGTGCTGCTCGCGATCCTGCTCGCCGTGGCCGCGCCGGCCGTGCACGCGACGAAGGCCGGCACGAATGCCGCCAAGGCGTCGCTCCTGACGAAGGCCGACCTCGGCAAGGGCTGGACCGGGAAGGCGAGCACTCAGACCGGCGCCACGTTCAGCTGCAAGGGATTCGACCCGAGCGGCACCGGCATCACCCGAATCGGCGGCGCGACCTCAGACACGTTCTCGTACGGAACAGGCGGCATCGGGCCGTTTCTCCTCCAGAAGACGAGCGTCTACGCGACGACCAAGCAGGCGAATGCGTACTGGGCGCGCGCGGTGACGCCGAAGCTGCTCTCGTGCGCGGTGCAAACCCTCGAATCGGTGTCGGCGCAGGGCGTCAAGGTGACGATAACGTCATCGCGGGAGTTGTCGTTCCAGACGACGCTCCCGCACACTGCCGAGTACCGAGTCGTCGGCGAGCTCGGCCCGAACAAGATCAAGAACTACCTCGACGTGATCGTGCTCGGCGACGGATCGGCGATCACCGAGATCACGATCAGCTCGTTCGAGAGCGCACCGCCGGCCACCTTCGAGCAGACCGTCGCGCACCAGGTGATCAGGCGCCTCGGCGGCACTGCCGACTGAGCTACTGGCAGACGGGCTCGGCGAGCGCGGTGATCGCGAAGCCGTACACGGCTTCGCCCGTCGTGTAGATCGACGTCACCGTGTTGCCGCTGCGCTTCGACATCGCTCCGTAGCCGATGCAGCCGTGCCAGCCGAGGGTTCCGTAGAGCGCCGAAGCCTTCTCGACCTGGTCGCCGACCAGCAGTCCTTCGGCGGTGCGCCACCCGAGCGGCGACCCGAGCGTGAAGACCGCGACAACCTTGTGGTTCTTGAACTTGACGGCGGCGCCGAGCGGCTCACCGGTCTGGTAGAGGAAGTACCAGGTCGGGCTCTTGCAGTTGGGGCAGACCTTGTAGTTCGTGCCCCAGAGCTGCTTGACCTTCGTGTCCGAATCGCCGATCTTGACGCCGGCGAGGTCGTTGCCGAGATGGAGCACGCCGTGCGTCGGCAGCTTCGCAAGACCCGTCTGGTGCCGCGACTGGGCGCCCTGGCCGACAGGGACGAAGACGAGTGCGACGACGAGGAGTCCGAGTGCTCTCTTCAAGGGCGCGAGGGGTCGAGCCAGCTGGAGGCCAGCATACCGCGTCCCGCCGCCGCCGCTCGAGAGTGGAAACCCGAAGACGTTGCTACCCTGACGGCGTGAGCAGCCCGATGCTTCCGGCAACCGCCGTGTGCCCCGGCTGCTCGACCATGGTCGTTCTCCCCGTCGAGCCGCGCGGGCCCGAGGACGAGCCGCTGATCTGCGGAACGTGCGGCGTCGAGGTGCCTGACCACCGCCTGGAGATCGCGGCAACTCGAGCCGCCGAGGCCGCGCAGGCAGGACCCGGGAGCGACGCCGCAGAGCTGCCCGAGAACCGGATCTACACGCGCGGCAGCCTGCTCAAGGGCCTCCGTGACGCCGCCGCCGACCGGGCGCTCAACACGGTCCGCGAGCTCGGCGAGCGCGCGAAGTTCTAGGCCGACACCCTTACGACGAAGGGCGTCTTCAAGATCACGTCGTACCGCAGCGGTCAGTAGCCGTAGCCGTCGCTGCCGCCCGAGCTCGAGCTCGACGACGAGCCCGTGCCTGCCGACGACGGCGCCGCCTTCGTCACGATCTTCGCCGCCGGTGAAACCGCGTACCAGAGGTTCGAGATCGCCTCGCCGTTCGCCTCGCCGGACTTCGTGTCGCCGGAGTACAGGTAGAGGCCGAAGCCTCCGTAGGTCACCTGTTCGGTGCCGTCGGGCCGTCTCACGACGTCCAGCTTCGAGGACGAGAGCCCGCCGCCGACCACGAGCTTCACGCCGGGCTTGACGACGAGCGGCGGCCAGAGCTTCGCGCACGTGCCCGTGCACTCGACCTGCCCTTTCGCCTCGACGGTGTAGTGGTAGAGCGTGCGGCCGGTCGCCGTGACGAGGACCTTGCCGAGCGAGCCGACCGTGGCCGTCTTCACCGTCGGCACTACCGCCGCACCGGCGAGTGGCGTGCTGACCAGAACGAGCGAGAGCAGCGCCGGGACGAATCTCTTCATGCCCGTCGATACGTTCGAGGGCAGGGATCGGTTTTCAGCCGAGCAGCGCTTGCAATCCGCTCGACTCGAGCGGATCGCCTGCCGCGATCAGCGCAGTCGCGTCGTCGACCTTGCCCCACACGTCCCAGAGCAGGAATCCGCGCGGGCGCCTCTCCCCGTCGAGATACGCGACGACTCCCTTCCGGTTCGGCTCGACCCATTCCGCCACGGTCTCGAGCCGTGCGTCGAGCCGGCCGACGGCTTCGTAGCCGAGCTCATAGAGGTCGGAGTAGAAGAACGGCAGGTGGGTGTAGGGCACGTTCGCGCCCGCCATGTTCGCGCCGACGGCGCGGCCGTGGCTGTTCGCGTTGTCCTCGTGCTCGACGCGGACGAACTCGCCGAGCACAGGCGAGGGGAAACGGGCGACGTCGCCGGCGGCGAAGACGTCGTCACGACCGCCGGCGCGCCCGAACTCGTCGACGACGATGCCGTCGTCGACCGCGAGCCCGGCGGCGGCGGCGAGCTCGGTCGCCGGCTCGATCCCGAGCCCGGCGACGATCCCGTCCGCCTCGATCGTCCTGCCGCCGCCCAGACGCACGACGCCGCCTTCGATTCCCTCGATCACCTCGCCGGGCAGCACCTCGACGCCCTTCTCGCGGTAGTAGCCGGTGACGAACGCGGCGAGCTCGGGCGGGAAGAGACGCGAACCGATCCCCTGCTCGGGAAAGACCATCGTCACGCTGCAACCGCTCCACGAGAGCGCGGCAGCGATCTCGGAGCCGATGAAGCCGCCGCCGATCACGACGAAGCGGGCGCCCTCGCGCGCCGTCGAACGGACGCGGCGGTAGTCGTCGATCGTCCGGAAGTAGACGACGGCGTCTCCCCAGGCGGGCACGCGCCGCGCGCGTCCGCCCGTCGCGAGCAGCAGGCGCTCGTAGCCGTAGGCGTCGCCGCGGTCGTCGACGACCCGGTGGCCGTCGAGATCGAGCTCGACGATCCGGCGGCCGTCGTGCAGCTCGACGCCGAGCTCTGCGGTGCCCCGCCAGACGACGCTTTCGTCCTTGCCTTGCCAGAGCCCCTTCGAGAGCGGAGGCCGCGCGTAGGGCGCCTCCGGCTCCTCGCCGACGAGCGCGATCGATCCATGCGGGTCGCGGTCCCGTATCCCTCGGCAGGCGGCATCCGCCGCCATCCCTCCCCCGACGACGACGTACCCGAAATCCATGGGCTCGACCCTACAGTTCGCCGGCCGGGTTGCCGACAAGTGGGGCATGCGGCTCAACGAGCGGCTCTACCCGGCCTTGCTCACCGGCGGCCTGCTTGCGGGCGCCCCTGCGGTCGTCGAGTCGGTGATCGGCACGCACGCGGTGGTGGTGGCGGGCCGGATCCACTTCTACGCCGTCGGCTTCACGTCGCTTGCGGCCGCAACCGCGTGCATCATGCTCTCGATCGCCGGCGCGCGCTTCGACGACATGCGCACGGTGCTCGTCGGCAGTGCGTTCGGGGTGATGGCCGCGTTGCTCGCGATTCACGGCCTCTCGACGCCCGGCTTCATCACGCCGAACAAGATGAACGGCGTGATCATGGTGACGGGCGGCGCGACGCTGCCTGCCGGCGCGACGCTGCTGATGCTTTCGTCCTTCGGCGTTCCGGACCGTCTCAACCTCGACATCGGACGGCTGCTCTGGATCGAAGCGGTCCTGCTCGCTGCGATTCTCGCGCTCGGCGTGTCGGCGATCTTCTGGCCCTCGCTCGTACCGACGGTGCCCCGCGCGGGAAGCCCGGCGGCGCTCGCGCTGCTCGCCTTCGGGCTCGTGCTCTTCGGCGTGCTCGCCTTCCGCGCCCTCCGCACCTTCCGGCTGACGCGCCGCTCGTCCGACCTGTTCGTGACGATCGGGCTCGTCTGGCTCGGCACCGCGCTCTTCGCGGCGCTGACGCTGACGTACGACCAGCTCGGGTGGTGGATCGGACACGGCCTCGAGCTCGACGGGATCCTCTTGGTCGGCATCCCGGTCGCGCTCGACCTGCTGCGGTCCGTGCAGTCCCGGCCGCTCGCCGGCGACCTCCACGCGTCGGATCTCGTGCTCTCCGAAGAGTCCTTCCTCGGCTCGCACGTTCGCGCGCTCACGCTGAGCCTCGCGCAACGCGACGACTACACCGAGCAGCACACGCGGCGGGTCGCGCTGCGATCGGTGCAGGTCGGCGAGGTGCTCGGCCTCTCGCCGGGGCGGCTTCGCACGCTCGCAACCGGCGCACTCATCCACGACATCGGGAAGCTCTCGGTCCCCGATTCGATCCTCAAGAAGCCGGGCCCGCTCGACGACGCCGAATACGAGGTGATCAAGCGGCACACCGAGCAGGGAGCGAAGCTGCTCGACGAGCTCGGCGGCTTTCCGGCGGCCGTGCGGCGACTCGTCCACGACCACCACGAGCGGCTCGACGGCAAGGGGTATCCGCAGGGCCTCGGTGCGGACCAGATCGATCTCGACACCCGGATCCTCACCGCATGCGACGTGTACGACGCGCTGATCTCCCCCCGCGTGTACCGGCCGGCGTGGAAGCACGAGGACGCGATCGACCTCCTGCGTCGCGATACGGGCACGGCGTTCGACGCGCGCTGCGTCCGGGCGCTCGAGCAGGTGCTCGCGCTCGAGCGCGGTGAGAAGGAGCCGAGGCCCGACCCGGTCTTCGCCGGCGCCGTCGCCGCGGTCGGCGCATGAGCTCCGGCGGATCCTCGGCCCTTCGTGCGGGGCTTCCGTTCCGCCGCACCACCGCAGCGGGCGACGTCTTTCGCCGCGCGTTCGTCGAAGCGCCGGTTGCAGCCGCGCTCGTGACGCCCGACGGCCGCTTCGTCGAGGTCAACCGCGGTCTCGCCTGGCTCCTCGGCTACCCGGAGGCGGCGCTGCTCGAGCTGACCTTCGCCGATCTCGCTCCTCCCGGCGAGGAACCCGTCCGGGTCGAGGGGCTCACCCGCGAGCAGCAGGAGCGCTGCGTGCTGCGCGCAGACCGCGAACCACTCTGGGTCGCGATCAGCGCGGGCACGATCGACGACGCCGGCGGCCGTCCCCGCTTCTACGTCGTGCAGATGGAGAACATCGCCGACCGCAAGCGCTCCGAGCGCAAGCTCCGCCGGCTCGCCGACCACGACGCGCTGACCTGGCTCCTGAATCGCCGTTGCTTCCTCGAGGGCCTCCAGCGCGAGCTGCACCACCTGCGGGCCCTGGGGGCCTCCGGCGCACTTCTCGTCCTCGATCTCGACAACTTCAAGAAGGTCAACGACACCGCGGGCCATGCCGCCGGCGACGACGCGCTCCGCACGACTGCGGATGTGCTGCGCAGGCGGTTGCGGTCGACCGACGTGATCGGGCGGCTCGGCGGCGACGAGTTCGCCGCGCTCCTGCGCGAGGTGACCCCGGCTCAGGCGCGCGACGTCGCGGCCGACCTGACCAAGATGCTGCACGCGCTGAAGATCGAGGCGAGCGTCGGCGTGGCGAGCTTCGAGGCGAAGTCGACCGAGAGCGAGGAGGAGCTGCTCGCGAAGGCGGACCGGGCGATGTACGCGATCAAGTCCGCGCGGCACTAGCGGCGCGATGTCCTGGGAGAGCTGGGACCCGGCTCCGCTCGTGCTCGGCCTGGCCGCCCTGGCGGCGCTGCGCTTCTGGCAGGGCTTCTGCCGACTCCGCCGCCGTGGGCGGCGCGACCACGCCGGCTGGGACCGCCCCGTCCTCTTCACGCTCGGTCTCGCGTTCGCCGTCCTGCCGCTCGTCTCGCCGCTCGACCGGGTGGGCGACGACCACCTGATCTCGGCGCACATGCTCCAGCACGTGCTGATCGGCGATGCGGCGCCGGCCCTGGTGCTGCTCTCGCTCCGCGGCCCGCTGCTCGCCTTCGTGCTGCCGGCATCCGTCGGCCACCTGCTCGCGCGCGTCGAGCGCCTGCCCGTCTGGGCGAGCCTCGCGGTCTGGGCGGCGGCGATCGGCGCCTGGCACGTCCCGGCCGCGTACGACTACGCGCTGACCCACCAGGCGGTGCACGACCTTGAGCATGCGTCGTTCGTGGCGGTCGGCTTCCTCGTCTGGACGCAGCTGATCGACCCGGCCCGGCGCCGCCGGCTCTCGACCGGCCAGAAGCTCGTCTTCGCCGGCTGCCTGTTCGCGCTCGGTCAGCTCCTCGCCGACGTGCTCTTCCTGGCGGGCCCGCTCTACCCGGCGTACGCCGCGCAGCCCGTGCGGCTCCTCGGCCTCACCCCCGCCGCCGACCAGCAGCTCGCCGGGCTCGCGATGATGGCCGAGCAGACGGTCGCGCTCGGGCTGTACGCGATCTTCGTCCTGCGCGGCGCCCTGAAGGGCTACCCGGCCGCTACGCCTTCGCGGCGGCGATCAGCGCTGCTTGCAGCGACTTGCCGAACGAGTCGGAGACGTTCGTCGCGCCCGAGATCAGCGTGTTCGACGTGACCTTGAATGCGCTCTGCTGCTGAAGCACCTCCATCCGGAGGAGCGGCAGCGCCTTCTCGTTGATGAACTTCGACTTGACGGTGTGCGTCGGCCAGATCGGCCACGTCACGTCGATGATCTTGAACTTGCTGCTGCCCGGAACCTTCGAGATCTTCAGGTCGATCTGGAGCGGCCCCCACTTGCCGTAGTTGTGCGTCGTCACGGGGCACTCGACCGTCGGCCCCTTCACGACCTCGACGACCGCCGCCACGCGCTTCTTGGAGACCTTCTGCCAGGCCGTCGCCCATGCGTTCACCGTCGGCACGGAAAGAACGAGCGCGCAAATCAGGACGGTCAGCAACCGTTTCGCCACGAGAGACACGGTAGCGCAACCGGCGGGCGATGGCTACGGGCCGGAGGTCCTACTCGTGTCGGATCCGAGAACCACTTCGGGAGGCGCAGGTGGACTACGAGAAGCGCGGGTGAAGCGGCAGGAGCTCGGGCCTGCGGGGGTGCTGCGAGAAGTCGAAGTCGCTCACGAGGTTGCCGAGGATCTTCGCGTTCTCGCGCACGTCCGGCCGCGGGTCGGGACGGCCGTCGGTCTTCGGGTCGAGCCGCTGCCCGTGCAGGAAGTCGTCCTCGATGAACTTGAGGTACGCGTCGAACGAGAGGACCTGGTGGTCGATGTAGCCGTGCCGGGCCCAGGGGCTGATCACGAGCGCCGGCACGCGCAGGCCGTAGCCCTGCTCGTCGACCTTGGGCGGCACGACGTTGTCGTAGAAGCCGCCCCAGTCGTCCCACGCGAGGAAGATCGCCGTCGACGACCAGTCGGGGCTCTTCATCACCGCGTCGACAACGCTCGTCACGTACGCCTGGCCGTTCGTGATCAGCGCCGGCGGATGGTCGCTCACCTTCTGCGACGGCGTCAGCCACGCCACCTCCGGCAGCGTCCCCGCGTGGGCGGCGTTGTAGAAGCTCGTGATCGACTGGATGTCCGAGAGCTGGTGGTCCTCTCGCACCGTGTCGAAGTACGGCAGCGGATTCCAGATGCCCGGCGTCTTCGCGTTCTGCGGCACCGCCTTGCAGAACATCGCGCCGTCGTCGCAATCCGGTTGCGATCCCGGGAACACGTAGTAGCGCCAGCTGACGTGATCCTTGTGCATCAGGTAGGTGAGATCGGTCCACGCGTAGTCCGGAACCGCACCCGACGGGTCCTGCGGCTCGCCGGGCGGCGCGCCCGGGTTCTGCACGGCCGAGCGGCAGCTCATCGGGTCGCCCTTCTTCGTGCACCTCGCGGACCAGCCCGACACCATGTAGAGGTGGGCCGGCAGGCTCCACGACGTATCCGACTCGAACATGTGGTCCTGGAGGACGTAGCTCTTCGCCCACGACCAGTAGTTGGGGATCTCGTCGGCGTCGTGGTAGCCCATCACGTCCGGCTCCTTCGGCGCGAGCGAGCAGCTCGGCGTGTCGACCGACGCGACGCAGTCGAGATGGCGCCCGCGCCGCGCACGGATGACGAAGCCGTCCATCTTCCCGTGGTCGATGTCGGCGATCGCGTCGTCGTGGTCGTGCGGCCCGCCGGCGTTGCGATTCGACCGGTCGTGATACGGCTTGACGCAGGCGTGACGCTGCGGGTCGGGCACGCAGACGGTCGGCACGCCGTCCTTCATCGGGATTCCGTCGGCGCCCGGGAACGTCCCGAAGTAGGAGTCGAACGAGCGGTTCTCCTGCATGATGATGATGATGTGGCGGATCTTGTGGATCCCCACCTCGGCCGACGTCACGCTGCGCGCCTTCGCGCTGCCGTCGGCAGCGGCGATGACGGCGACCGCCGCAGCGGCGGCCGCCGCGAGCGCAAGGAGGGTGGCTCGCACGGGGCGAAGCTAGTTCCGGCCCTGTTCAGCCGCGGTTAAGAGCCGTTGAGAAACGGCTCTTCCGCGCCCGCTTGCCCGGGCCTCGCCCGAGTCGCGACAATGCAGTCGAATGAGCGTCGCCACGCGTCCGGTGCCGAGCGAGGCGGAGGTCCTCGGTCGCGCGTCGACAGAGAACTTCTCGGTCGCCTCGCTCCTGCTCGGCCGCGCGACCCGCGAGCACCTGCTCGCGATCTACGGATTCGCACGGCTCGTCGACCAGCTCGGGGACGACGTCGCCGGCGACCGGCTCGCGCACCTCGACGATCTCGAACGCGATCTCGACCGCGTCTTCGACGGCGGCGCGTCCGAGCACGCAGTGATGCGCCGGCTCGCTCCGACCGTCCGCGCGCTCGGCCTCCCGCGCGAGCCGTTCCTGCGGCTGATCGAAGCGAATCGACGCGACCAGACCCACGTCGCCTATCGCACCTTCGAAGAGCTGCTCGAGTACTGCGACCTCTCGGCCAATCCGGTCGGCGAGCTCGTGCTGCACGTGTTCGGCGCGGCGAACGACGGACGCGTTTCGTTGTCGGACGACGTCTGCACCGCGCTCCAGCTCGTCGAGCACTGGCAGGACGTCGCCGAGGACTGGGAGCGCGGCCGCGTCTACTTACCCGCCGAGGATCTCGACCGCTTCGGCGTCGAGCCCGGCGACACCGAGTCCGACGCCTACCGCCGCCTGCTCGCGTTCGAGATCGACCGCGCCCGCGCGCTCCTCGACGAGGGCGCGCCGCTCGTCGGCACGCTGCGCGGACGTGCACGCCTCGCCGTCGCGGGCTACGTCGGCGGCGGCCGGGCGGCGCTCGCCGCGCTCGCCGGCGGCTCGCACAAGGCATCGAAGATGCGACGCGCGGTGGCGACGCTGACCACCGCGGTGAGAGGCAGGTGACGACCGAAGCCGCATACGAGCACTGCCGCCGGATCGCACGCGCGTCGGGCTCGAGCTTCTACGCGGGGATGCGCCTGCTGCCGCCCGACCGCCGCGCCGCGCTCTTCGCCGTCTACGCGCTCGCGCGGCGCATCGATGACGTCGCGGACGGCGAGCTTCCCGCCGCCGACAAGCTCGCGGCGCTCGCAGGGATACGCGCCGAGCTCGGGGACATCGAGGCGAGCGACGACCCCGTGCTGGTCGCGATCGCGGACGCGGCAAGCCGCTACCCGATTCCGCTCGAGGCATTCGGCGATCTCGTCGAAGGCGCCGAGCTGGATGCGCGCGGCACGCAGTACGAGACGTTCGCCGACCTCGAGCGGTACTGCCGCTGCGTCGCGGGCTCGATCGGACGGCTCTCGCTCGGCGTGTTCGAGTGCTCGGACCGCGAGCGAGGCGCCGCGCTCGCCGACGACCTCGGCGTCGCGCTCCAGATCGGCAACGTGCTCCGCGACGTCGGCGAAGACGTCGCGAACGGCCGGCTCTACCTGCCGGGCGAAGACCTCGCACGTTTCGGCGTCACGCCGGAGCTCGAGGGGCCCGTCGAGCTCGTGATCGCCTTCGAGGCGCAGCGCGGGCTCGAGTGGCTCGAGCGAGGGCTCGCGCTCGTGCCGCTCCTCGACCGGCGTTCGACCGCGGCCGTGCTCGCGATGACCGGCAAGTACCGCGTGCTGCTCGAGCGCATCGCGGCGGAGCCGGCCCTGGTGCTCAACGGGCGGCTCTCGCTGCGGCCGTGGGAGAAGGGGCTCGTGCTCGCGCGCTCGCTGGCCGGAGCATCTGCGTGAAACGCGCGCTCCTCGGGCGCCGCTGGCAAAGGAGCCAAGCGCGAGGCGCGAGTGACAGTGCGAGAGGCACGGCCGAGCGCCGAGCGCGCAGGATCCTGCAGCCGGCGGCGGCAGGCATCGGCGGAGCCGGGCTCCGCCCGGCGGGAGCCGATGCCGGCGAGGAGCGTGCGTGAAAGCGACGGTCGTCGGGGGTGGACTGGCGGGCCTCGCCGCCGCGGTCGAGCTCGCCGACGGAGGCGCCGAGGTCACGCTGCACGAAGCGCGGCCGCGGCTCGGAGGGGCGACGTTCTCGTTCGAGCGCAACGGCCTCTGGCTCGACAACGGCCAGCACGTCGCGCTCCGCTGCTGCACCGCGTACCTCGGCTTCCTGCGCCGCATCGGCTCCGACGGGCTGCTGCCGCTGCAATCGAGGCTGCGCGTCCCCGTGCTGCGCGAGGGGCGAAGGCCCGCGTCGATCTCGCGGACGCGCCTGCCGGCCCCCCTTCATCTGGCGCCGTCGCTCCTCGCCTACGCGCCGCTCTCCGTCGGTGAGCGCATCGCGGCGGTGCGGGCGGCGACCGCGCTCCGGCGCCTCGACCCGGAGGACGCCGCGCTCGATGCCGAGAGCTTCGGCGACTGGCTGCGCGCGCACGGGCAGTCGGACGCTGCGATCGCGGCGCTCTGGAACCTGATCGCGCTGCCGACGCTCAACCTGCCGGCCGGCGAGGCCTCGCTCGCGGCTGCGGTGAAGGTCTTCCGCACCGGCCTGCTCGATTCCGCCGACGCGGCGGACATCGCCATCCCGTCCGCCCCGTTCCAGCGCCTGCACGCCGACCCGGCCCAGACGGCGATCGAGCAGGCAGGCGGCAGCGTCCGCCTCTCGAACCCGGTACGGCCGGACGACCTCGACGAGCTGCTCGCCGACGGGCCCGTCGTGCTCGCCGTGCCGCACCATGCGGCGGCGGAGTTCGTTCCGGTCGACGTCGACGGCCTCGGCGAGAGTCCGATCGTGAACCTGCACGTCCACTACGACCGGCGCGTGCTTGACGAGCCGCTCGCGGCGGCGCTCGACTCGCCGGTGCAGTTCGTCTTCGACCGAACCGTTGCGTCCGGCGCCCGCGAGGGTCAGCTGCTCGCGGTCTCGCTCTCACACGCGGTCGGCGAGATCGGCAACTCGGTCGCGTCGCTGCGCGAGCGCTTCCTGCCGGCACTCGAGCGCCTGCTGCCGCCCGCGCGCGGCGCAACGGTGCTCGACTTCGCGGTCACGCACGAGCCGCGCGCGACGTTCCGCGCGGCGCCGGGCGCGCGCCGGCTGCGACCGGGAACGGAGACGGCGACGCCGGGTCTCTATCTCGCCGGCGCGTGGACGGACACCGGCTGGCCTGCGACGATGGAAGGCGCCGTGCGCAGCGGCCTCGCGGCCGCGCGCGCCGCGCTCAACACACGGCAGCGGGAGCGTGTGGCCGTATGACCGCGACCGCCGAACCGCGCCTCGTCGATGCGGCCCGCGACACGCTCGGGCGCGCCGTCGACCACCTGCTCGCGCTCCAGCATCCCGACGGCTACTGGAAGGGCGAGCTCGAGACCAACGTGACGATCGACGCCGAGGACGTGTTCCTCCGCCACTACCTCGAGCTGCCCGACGCCGCCGAGACGAGGCGCAGGTCGGCGACGTGGATTCGCTCGAAGCAGCGTCCCGACGGGTCGTGGGCGACGTTCTTCGGCGGCCCGGCCGATCTCTCGACGACGGTCGAGGCGTACGTCGCGCTGCGCATCGCCGGCGATCCCCCGGAAGCCGCGCACATGCGCCGTGCCGCCACGTTCGTCCGCGAATCGGGCGGAGCCGAGCGCAGCCGCGTCTTCACGCGCATGTGGCTGTCGCTGCTGTCGCTCTGGTCGTGGGACGACGTGCCGATGCTCCCGCCCGAGCAGATCCTCCTGCCGGCCCCTGCCCCGGTCTCGATCTACGCGTTCGGCTGCTGGGCGCGGCAGACGATCGTCGCGTTGCAGGTGGTGACCGCGCTCCAGCCGTCGACGACCGTCGACTTCGACATCCCCGAGCTGCTCACGCAGCAGCCGCTGCGCCCGCACGTGCTCGATCGCGCGCTGCGCGCGTACGAGCGCCGGCCGCTCGGCGCACTGCGGCGCAAGGCGCTCGACGTCGCCGAGCGCTGGATCGTCGAGCGCCAGGAGGCGGACGGCTCGTGGGGCGGGATCCAGCCGCCGTGGGTGTGGTCGATGGTCGCGCTGCACGCTCGCGGCTACGCGATCGACCACCCTGTGCAGCAGCTCGCACTCGCGGGGCTCGCAAGCTTCACGATCGACGACGAGGACGGGCGCCGGCTCGAGGCGTGCCAGTCGCCCGTGTGGGACACCGCGCTCGCCGTGATCGCGCTCCTCGACGCCGGGCTTCCCGCCTCGCACCCGGCCGTCGCGAGCGCGGCGCACTGGCTCGCCGGCCGCGAGGTGCGGACGCGCGGCGACTGGACCGTACGCAAGCCGAGGCTCGCGACGGGCGGCTTCCCATTCGAGTTCGCGAACGAGAACTACCCCGACGTCGACGACACCGCGGTCGTCGTCCTCGCGTTGCGACGCGCCGGTGTGGGCGCAGACGAGTGCGAGCGCGGGATTGCCTGGATGCTCGGCATGCAGTCGAGCGACGGCGGCTTCGGCGCGTTCGACGTCGACAACACGAGCCGCATCGTCGAGAAGCTCCCGTTCTGCGACTTCGGCGCGGTTACCGACCCGCCGAGCGCGGACGTGACCGCGCACGTGCTCGAGACGATGTCTCACGAGGGCCGCGGACACGAGCCGGCCTCCCGGCGCGGCGTCGAGTGGCTGCTGCGCGAGCAGGAGGCCGACGGCTCGTGGTTCGGCCGCTGGGGCGCAAACCACGTCTACGGCACGGGTTCGGTGCTTCCGGCGCTCGCCGCGTGCGGCCTGCGGGATCACGGGAGCGTGGCCCGCGCCGTCGACTGGCTCGCCAGCGTGCAGAATCCGAGTGGTGGCTTCGGCGAGGATCTCCGTTCGTATCGCGACGCGTCCTGGCGCGGACGCGGCGCGTCGACGGCATCGCAGACCGCGTGGGCGCTCATCGGCCTGCACGCCGCCGGCGAGGACGGGCCGGTGACGAGCCGCGCGATCCGCTACCTCGTCGAGGCCGAGCTCCCCGGCGGCGGCTGGGACGAGCCGTACTTCACGGGCACCGGCTTCCCCGGCGACTTCTACTTGAACTACCACCTCTACCGCGACGTGTTCCCGGTGATGGCGCTCGCGCGGGTGCTCGCATGAGCCTCCTCGTGCTCGCACCCATGGCGATCGAAGAAGCCGCGCTCAACACAAAGAGCCGCGTGCTGCGGACGGGGATGGGGCCGAAGCGCGCACGCATCGCCGCGGCGCGCGGGCTTGCGATCGACGCGCGCGGCGTCGCGATCGCAGGACTCTGCGGCGGCGTCGACCCGAAGCTCCGTCCCGGCGACGTCGTCTGCGCGAACGAGCTCCGCCGCGAGGACGGCTCGAGCGTCGACGTTGCGGGCAGCGCCGAGCTCGCCGACGTCGTGCGGCGGCACGGCCTGCGCGCGCACGTGGGCGCGATCGTCTCGACCGACCGTGTGCTCACTCCTGCCGAGCGGCGGAGGCTCGACGGCGCACTCGCCGTCGACATGGAGTCGGCCTGGCTCGCAGAGGCAGCCGGCGGCAGGCCGCTCGCGGTGCTTCGCGTCGTCGTCGACGGCGCCGGCCGGCGCATCGCCGATCCGCGCATCGCCGTCGACGGAGTGCGGGCGCTGCGTGCGCTGCGCCGCTGCAGCGCGGTTCTTGCAGAATGGTCGGAAGCATGAGCGTGCCCCTGAGACAATCGCTGACGGTCGCGAAGTACCTGACGAAGCAGCGGCTGCGCAAGAACGACAAGTTCCCGCTGCTCGTCGAGCTCGAGCCGCTCTTCCAGTGCAACCTCGCGTGCTCGTTCTGCGGAAAGATCCAGTACCCCGACCACATCCTGAAGAAGCGGATGCCGGTCGAGCAGGCGCTCGCGGCGATCGAGGAGTCGGGCGCGCCGATGGTGTCGATCGCCGGCGGCGAGCCGCTCGTTCATCCCGAGGTCGACGTGATCGCCAAGGAGCTGATCAAGCGCAAGAAGTTCGTCTACCTCTGCACGAACGCGATCCTGATGAAGAAGAAGATGGATCTCTTCGAGCCGTCGCCGTACTTCACGTGGGTCGTCCATCTCGACGGGCTTCGCGAGCGCCACGACGAATTCGTCGAGCGCGACGGCATCTTCGACAAGGCAGTCGATGCGATCCGCGAGGCGAAGAGCCGCGGCTTCCGCGTCAACACGAACACGACGTTCCTCAGCACCGACTCGCCGAAGACGGTGCGCGACGTGCTCGACTTCCTGAACGACGAGCTGAAGGTCGACCAGATGCAGCTCTCGCCGGCGTACGCCTACGAGAAGGCGCCCGACCAGGAGCACTTCCCCGGCGTGACGCAGGCGCGACGCCTGTTCTCGGCCGCGTTCGCCGACGGCAAGCGCAAGAAGTGGCGGCTGAACCACACGCCGCTGTTCCTCGACTTCCTCGAGGGAAAGGTCGACTTCCAGTGCACGCCGTGGGGGATTCCGAGCTACTCTTTGTTCGGCTGGCAGCGGCCGTGTTACCTGATGAGCGACGGCTACACGCAGACGTATCGCGAACTGATCGAGACCACCGACTGGTCGAAGTACGGGCGCGGCCGCGACCCGCGCTGCAACAACTGCATGGCGCACTGTGGATACGAACCGACGGCGGTGCTGGCTTCGACGAGGTCGGTCCGGCAGGCTCTGCGGGCGATGGTCGCGGGATAGTCATGCGCGCAGCCTTGCTTGCCTTCGTCCTGCTCGCGTTCGCAGGAAGCTCGGCCGCGGCGTCGCCGGCGTCGACACCGCTCACCGCAGAGGCGCTGCTCGCCGCCGTCGTTCCGCCGGACACGGTGCAGCACGTCGCCGGCGGCTCGTGGTGGCCCGAGCTGCCCGCGTTCGACACGACCGTCTACCAGAGCAAACCGCAGCCGGCCGTCACGACCGGCGTGACGTACCACCAGGTCGGGGGTACGTCGACGATCGCCACCACTCTCTACGCGTTCGACTCGGCCGCGAAGAGCCGCGAGTTCCTGCAGACAGAGCTGTCTCAGGCGGGCCCGTTCGTCGACCAGAAGCATCCGGCGGCCGGCGACGGCCGCGTGTACTACACGACGACGCTCCCCGGCAACCTGCCGGCGACACGGCTGTACTTCACGCGCGGCCTCGTCGGGGTCGCGATCGAGGTCGCCGGCTGGCGCTGGAGCGCGACGAAGATCGGGTCGCTCGCGACCCCGATCGACGTCGGTCTCCAGAAGCTCCTTGCGGGAAAGCTCTCGCCGCCGCCGATCCCCGCGACGGATCTCGCGAACATGCCTTCTGCAAGCGCCGCACCCGGCCCTGTGCTCGGGACGGCGGCGATCTCAGCTGAGGCGTGGGCGATGGTCGACCGAGACGCGACGCCTGCGCAGAATCTGGCCCGACTCAGCAGTCGCGGCGCCAAGCTCACGTTCCGTCGTTACCTGCGGCGGGGCTCGACAAGTGACGTGATCGAGACGACGCTCTTCACGTTCCCGACGGCCTCGGCGGCGACGAGCTGGGCCGCGCCGTTCGTCACGGGCGTCAAGAAGGGCAAGGACTCGGTCAACCCCGGCGCGACCGGCAAGCAGTCCGCGTACCGGGCGAGTCGCAACAACTACGAACTTCGTTTCGCAGTCGGGCGCTACGTCGGCGACGTCTTCTGTTATGCGCCGTATGCGACGGAGCCATCGTCCGCCTGCGAGGGCGTCGTGCGCACGACCGCCGAGCGCTGGTTCGCGCAGCTCTCACACACCGGGTAGCACCACCGCCCACGAAGCCCCCTCCGGGCTTGCCCGTCGGATCGAGCAGGAGCCGGCGCGGCTCCGCGTTCGGCATCGTCGTCTTTCTCACGCTTGCCGCTCGCCGAACGCCGTTCGTGGGTCTTGACAGGCGCCCGGCGCGAGGGATAATCGGCGCGTGGGCAGGCCCGTCTTCTTGCTGCCGCTTGCTTCGGTTGCGCTCGCCGCAGCCGCGCTCGCCTCTGCCGCGGGGGCCGGCGCGCCGCCGTCCAGTGTGAAGGCGACGGTGAAGGACACGTCGTCCGGCTCGCGTCAGGTCACGATCGTGAACGGCTCGTCGCAGTCGTTCCCCGGTTACTTCATCAGCTCGACCGACAACCCGAAGATCACGGCTGCCTCGGACAAGTCGTGCAAGATGGGCACGAGCCCGTGGAGCGCGAGCGGGAAGAGCCACATCGACTACTGGGCCAACTGCACCGCCTCGATCGCAGCGGGAAAGACGCTCAACGTCAAGCTGACGACGAGCGGCAGCGGCACGATTTTCGTCTGGGTGAAGACCGGGACCGCCGCGAACCCGAACGGGATCGAGTACAAGATCGGCACGGGCACCTAGCCGCTCGGCGCGTCAGCCGGGCGCTTGTGTCACACTTCGAGACGCTGTGCGTCTCTTCGTGGCGCTCGTGATCGCCGTCGGGGCTTTCTCGGCAGTCCTCGGTTCGGCTGCCGGCGCGCGGGCACCGAAGACGCATCCGCTCCTGCTCGAGACGACCGGCCGGATCACCGCGGCCGGCCTCTCGCAGATCGACGTCAACGGCGTCAAGTGCACGCTCGACTCGAAGAGCGCCGCGTTGGCGGCGAACTTCGCCGTCGGCGAGAACGTGAGGATCGGCTGCCTGGGCAAGGTCCTCCAGACGATCAAGCTCGAGCCGATCTCGGGCGGCCATGCTGGTCCCGCGATCACGATCACCGGCACGCCGCCGGTCAAGGTCCCGACGCAACTCCAGATCGCCGTGACGAGCTCCCAGACCGCGAACGGCGCGATCACCGCCATCACCGCCTACAGCATCACGATCGGCGACGTCACCTGCCCGAGCAGCCCTCAGGTCGAGCAGCTCGTGGGTATCGGCGAGGTCGTCTCGATCAGCTGCAAGACGTACGCCGACGGCGACCAGCTCTTCAACATCGCCGTCCCCCTGCGGCAAACGAGCTAGCGGCGCGGCTCGTCGTCTTCGAGCAGGCGGGTCGGGTCGACACCGCCGAGGTGCTCTTCGACGAACTCGTCGGCCTGGCGGCCCTCGAAGCCCTCGTCGAAGGAGCGCCGCTCGCCCGGGCTCATGTTCTCTTCCTCTGCCTCTCGCCGAGCCGCCGCCTGTGACCGGCGTCCGATGAGCCGCTGCCAGAACCCGCGCACGAAAGTCAGTCTAATGGTCGAGTCGTGCATACTCGTGACACGCGCTCGTCGAATGTCCGTGTCCTCGTGCCGGCGGCTGCGGCCGCCGTTCTGGCGGCGGTCGTCGCGGCCTCGCCGGCCGTCGCGTCCTACTCGATCGCGAACGACGCCGCCGGTGCGGAGCTGAGCGCGGACGCCAAGGGGGACGTCGCCGTCAGCTTTCTCCAGGGCGGCACGCGCGTCGAGTTCGTCGTGCCGCCGGCCGGCCAGGGCTACCACGGAGCGTTGCCCGGCGCGGACGTCTCGCGCCCGTCGTCCGCGGCCGGACTCCCGTTTGCCCCCGTCGTTCGGAGCACGCCGCAGGGCTGGTTCGTCGCGCTCCAGACCTGGAGCGTCGCCGGCCAGCCGACCGCGCTCCACGTCGCGCGCTGGAAGGGCGCACCGACCGCGCTGACGCTGGCCGCCACCTCGGAGCGGCTCACCGGAACCGCGACGTTCCAGGGAGCGCCGGTCACGGGCTTCAGGACGACACCGGCGGGGACGCGCCAGAAGATCTACGTCTACGTCGACTGCTTCGGCTGCCCGGCCGATCCGAACGGCTGGTCGGCGATGCTCGGCGTCAGCCCGAAGGCGGACGGAAGCTTCGCCGTCCGCCTCAAGCCGAGCTGGACCGGCAGCCGCTACCGCGCGTCGCTCGCCGGACCGAACGACGGCGAGACGCTCGCCCCCGACGCGCAGGCGTTCGCGTCTGCCGCCTGATCAGCCCCCGAGAGACGGGAGCAGGCCGTCGCGGTATCGCGTCGGCTTCGACTGCGGGAAGCGTGCGTAGGCGACTTCCGAATCGCTCGTCTCCGTCTCGACTCCGGCGCCGTGACGAAGCGCGACCTCGTCGACCGTGTACGCACCCCAGTCGCCCGTCTGATGCGCGCGCGCGCCGACCCCCAGGACGACGCACGGGCCCGCGCCCGCGCCGACGATCATGTGCCTCGTCCCGGGCGGGCAGTGCACGAAGTCCCACTGCCGCAGCGGCCGTTCCTCGCCCTCGACGAGCAGGAGCGCCTCGCCCGAGAGTACGAGGAAGTCCTCCTGATCGGCTTCCCAGTGGTACATCCCGATCGGCTCGCCCGGACCGAGCACGATCAGGGCCATCCCGAGCTGGGGGAAGTAGGTCTCGGCCTCGAGCTCGGTCCAGCCGGTGAACGGCAAGTTGTCGCCGCGCCCCTCGCGGCGAATCCAGCGCGCCTCGCGCGCGTTCAGCACGAACCAGCCTTCGCTCGCGGGCACGAGTCCCGCCTCCGTCTGCTCGAGCGTCGCTTCAGGGACCACTCAGGCGGATGATACGAGCGGGGCGCATACTGTCGGCGTGGTGAGAATGCTCCTGCTGGCCTCGGCTCTGGTCGCCGTCCCCGCAGCGGGCGCGGCCGCTCCGCGGCCGAGCTCGATCCGGATGTCGGTCACGGGCGAGATCTCCAACCTCGGCACGGCGACGATCGCGGTGGGTCGCCTGTCGTGCTCGATCCCCGCGAAGCTCGCGGCGAGCGCCGGCAGGTTCGTGATCACCGACCCGGTCGAGATCACCTGCCTGAACGGCAGGCTCGAGAACGTCAAGTACAAGCCGGTGCTCCCGAGCAACCAGTCGACGAGGACCGTTCCGCTTCCGCCGGCGAGCCCGGGGAAGAGCCCGACGTCGGCTCCACCCTCGGGAGCGAGGAGCGTCTCCTACAGCGCAGGGACGGTCAGCGAGTCCCCGCCGACGGGAATCGTGACGGATGCGACGGGGACGATCGCCTCGTTCTCGGCCGACGGGATCACGGTCGAAGGCGTCACCTGCTCGATCGCCCCGCTCTTCTACTCGCTCCTGAGCCGGCTCGCGAACGTCGGCGACGACGTCACGATCGGCTGCGTCGGCGGCACGCTGGCCGACATCGCCACCGTGGCCTCGGGCGCGCGCTGAAACCTTCACAAAGTTCACCCTTCCGTCGCCGGGCGCATTGCCGTAGAGTGGCGCCACATTCCCGTAACAGCGGCAAGGAATCGTGAAGGAAATGCGGCGCAGTGTCCTGGAATCCCTCCAGCGGCTCATCGAAGCCCAACGGCGGCGCGCGGACCGGCGACGGGCGCGGCGGAACCAGCAGCTCCTCGACGCCGCCCAGAAGCGCGAGGACAACAGGCTCTGAACGCCGTTTACGGCTCTTTGACGGATGGGAAGCCGTGCGTCAGCAGCACGCGCCCGTCGGCGAGGATCGTCATCGCCTCGTAGAGCCCGAGGCTCGCCGTCCACTCCGGCCCGGCCTCGCCCATTGCGAACGCCGCCGTCGCGTACGCGTCCGCCGTGGCGAGCTCCGGCCCCGTGATCGTCACCGACAGCACGCCGGACGGCGGCCGGCCCGTGTGCGGATCGAGCACGTGCTCGCCGCGCAGGTACCCACCCGACGTTGCGATCGCGAGGTCGTTCGCCTCGACCACGGCCGCGATCCCGCCGAGCTCCACCGGGTGCTGGATGCCCACGCGCCAGCGCGGCTCGGGCAGTGCGGCGCCGCGGAGCCTGATGTCGCCGCCGGCGTTCAGCGAGTAGTTGCGCGCGCCCGCGGCGTCGAGGACCTCCCCGGCCCGGTCGACCGCCCAGCCCTTCACGATCCCCGAGGGATCGACGCCGGCGCTGCTCACCTTCGCCGCGTCGAAGTAGCCGCCGGTGATCACGCGCAGCTCGTCGCAGCGGGCGAGCACCTCGCGCACCTCGGGCCGCGCGTCCTCGAGCGCGAGCTCGCCGCGGTTCAGGCGGCTGATCTCTGAGTCGTCCTTGTAGGTGCTGAAGACCGCGTCTACCTGACGGAGGACGCCCCACATCGACTCGACGGCGCCGGGCTCGAGCTCCTCACGAAGATCGAGGATGATCGGCATCCCCATGATGCCGAGCTCAACAATTGGCTCAGTCAGATCGCGAAGTTCTCGATGTGCACGTGCGCCTCGTTCAGGTGCAGGCGGTGCAGGGTGCGCTCGATCATCGCCAGCATCGCCGGCGGACCGCACGCGTAGACCTCGCGCTCGTCGATGTCGGGCACGAGCTCACGAAGATGGTCGGGCGTCAGCAGGCGCGCTCCTTCGGGCGTCGCGTGGTCGCCGACGATGTAGTCGACCTTGCCGCCGTGCTCGCGCACGAGCTCGTCGATCTCGCCCGAGAGGACGAGGTCGCGCTCGGTGAGTGCACGGTAGATCGTGATCACGTCGCCGCGGAAGTCCTCGAGCAGCGCGCGCACGGGGGTGATCCCGATGCCGCCGGCGATCAGCAGCACCTTGTCGCGCGTGCGCATGTCGGCGGTGAAGACGCCGAACGGCCCTTCTGCCAGCACACGCGTTCCGACCCTCAGCTGGCCGAACTTCGCCGTGTGGTCGCCGAGCGACTTGACGGTGATCCGGAACGTGTCGCCCTTCGGCGCCTCCGAGAGCGAGAACGGGTGCTGCGTGTACCAGAAGCCCCGCGCGAGAAACCGCCAGAAGAAGAACTGGCCCGCGCGGGCGCCGTAGCGATCGAGGCCGCGACCCGTCACGTACACCGACCAGATGCCCGGCGCCTCCTCGACCACCTTGCTGATCCGCAGGCGGTAGCGCCAGTTCTGCACGATGGGCCAGCCGAGCCTGTACCAGACGACGAGCGCGAGCGTCGCCGCGTAGGTGGCGCGCCACACGTCGGCCGGAATCACCTGCACGTTCGGCGTCAGCTCGTTGCCCGCCGGGATCTCGTGGTACCACGCGAGCGCGATCCCGGCGTACGCGGTGAAGTGCACCGCGTACCAGAGCTCGTAGTTGAGCCGCCGCCGCGCGATCGCGAGGGAGGTGAACAGGACGACGATCAGCAGCCCGGTGCCGACCGTCGCGGTGATCATCCCCGGGAACGCGTTGTTCGTCATCAGCGCCCAGTACTCGGAGAACCAGTTGCCGGAGCCGAAGAGCGGGTCGCGCGCGAAGCCCCAGACGCTGAAGAGGACGTGCGCGAGCGCGAGGTAGAGCACCGCGTGTCCGTTCCACCGGTGCCAGATCGTCAGCCGGTCGAAGCCGAACATCCGCTCGAGGAACGGGAGCCGCGCGAGGAGGAGCACCTCGACGAGCGCGAGGTAGCCGGCCCAGAGGGCGGTGAGACGGCCGAGGTTGAGGAAGACCTGCGTCTCGTCCTGCCACCTGAAGCCGGAGAGGCCGTCGGCGCCTCCCTGCGCCCAGATCCACGTCCAGTAGACGCCGACGCCGATCAAGACCACCCAGAAGAGAAAGGCGCCGAAGAGCTCGGGCGTCGTGCGGGCCCGCAGGCGCGGGAACCGGCCGTTGCGCGCAGGCGCGATCGCGTGGTCGTAGGTCGTCATGGTTTCCTGGGGCTCGCGGGACGGGGCCCGACAACTTTAGTGGTTGAGGGCCCTCTTAAGGACTTCTCAGCCCGCTCACAGGCCGCTCTCACGCGCGACTGCGATCCTCGAGAGCGAGATGAAGCGCCTCCTCACACTCCTCGCCGCCACCGCCGCCCTCGCCGCGGCCGTCTTCGCCGGCAACGCCGGGGCGGCCACCACCGATCTCAGCTCGAACTGGTCCGGCTACAGCGTGAGCGGCGCGGCCTTCAGCAACGTCAGCGGCAGCTGGGTCGAGCCGAAGGCGACGTGCACGGGCTCGACGACGTCGTCCGCGTTCTGGGTCGGGCTGGGCGGCGACTCCGACACGTCGAACGCGCTCGAGCAGATCGGCACCTCGACCGACTGCAGCGCCACGGGCAAGGCTTCGTACACGGCGTGGTACGAGCTCGTCCCGGCGGCATCCGTTCCCCTCCGCCTGACGATCGCGCCCGGCGACAAGATCTGGGCCTCGGTCGGCGTCGACGGGACGAAGGTCACGCTCACCGTCGAGAACCTCACCCGCCAGACGTCGTTCACGAAGACGCTGTCGATGACCGCACCCGACGTCTCCTCGGCCGAGTGGATCGCCGAGGCGCCCTCGACCTGCGACAACGCCGGCCGCTGCCGCACCGTGCCGCTGACGGACTTTCACAAGATCACGTTCACGAAGGCGCTCGCCACGGCCGGCGGCCACACCGGCACGATCTCCGATCCCGCCTGGACGGCGGACGCGATCCAGCTCGACTCGGCCGACGACTACGGCCCCTTCGCGACGATGAGCACCGCGGCCGAGGCCGACCCCACCGCCCTCTCGCGCGGCGGGAGCGAGTTCTCGGTCAGCTACAGCGGCCTCTCGCAGCCCTCGCAGACGGATCCGTACGGCGGGCCGGGCTTCGGCGTGCCGGGCTTCGACCTCTAGTAGCGCCGGCGGTCTCACTCGGTCGAGGGACTGTCGACGGGCTGGACAACGAGCCGATCTTGCCGTAAGACTTAGCGCGCGCCGTGGGCGGACGGCGCTCCTTGTGGTCAGGAGGGCGAGTGTGGCAACCGTTCCGTCCATAGGCCGTGCCGCCCCCGAGTCGGCAGGCTCTGCGGGAGCACCGGCCGAGGCGACCCGCAGCCTCTACGAGCGCTTCGGGCGGCAGATCTTCGCCTACTGCCTGGTGCAGCTGCGAAACCGCGAAGAGGCGGAAGACGCGATGCAGACGACGTTCCTGAACGCGTTCCGCGCGCTCGAGCGCGGCGTCGTCCCCGACCTCGAGTCGGCCTGGCTGTACAAGATCGCCCAGCACGTCTGCCTGACCCGGCGGCGCTCGTGGTCGCGGCGACGCCGCGTCGAGTCCCCCGAGGACTTCGACAACGTCCACGAGCTCCTCGGCGCGCCGATGCGCGACACCGGCGAGGTCGAAGGGCTGACCGAGGCGCTGCGAAAGCTGCCCGAGCAGCAGCGCCGCGCCATCCTCCTGCGCGAATGGCAGGGCCTCACCTACAAGGAGATCGCGGCGGAGATGCAGCTCTCGCAGGCCGCGGTCGAGACGCTGATCTTTCGTGCGCGCCGCAGCCTCGCGCAGACGCTCGAGAAGCTGCGCGCCTCCGGGGACATGGGCTCGATCGCGGCGGCGATCAAGAGCCTTCTCGTCGGCGCCGGAACGAAGGTCGCGGTGACGCTCGTGACCGTGGCGACGACGTCGGTCGTCGCCGCGACTCCGGCTGCGCGGCACCAGGTGCTGCAACTCGTGAACGAGGTCTCGCACGTCGCGGTTGCGCCGGCGAAGCCGGACCACGCGAAGGCGAAGAAGGACGCCGCGTCGTCTGCGACGGCTTCGAGCGCCGTCACGACGGCCGCCAGGCCGTCGCCCGCGCACAAGGCGAACGTGCCGGCACGCGGTGCGGCCGGCAAGAAGCAGAAGATGCACGCCGAGAAGAAGGCGACGATCCGCGCCGGCGTCCTCTCCCACTCGTCCGGGCCGACGGCGGCGCAATCCTCCACTTCTCCGTCGACGCCGTCCACGACCGTGCCTGCATCGACCGCGAGCTCGCCGTCGAGCGCGGTGACGACACCGGGAGCGACGACGGCCGGCACGACGACCACCGCGCAGCCGGCGCCGCCGGCTCCGGCGGTGACGCCCGCGATCGGAGGGTTCAGTCCGATGAGCGGCGCGCCGGGCACGGTCGTGCAGCTCTCCGGCCATGGGTTCACCGGCGCCACGGCCGTGCGCTTCTACGGCACGAACGCCGACTACATCGTCTACTCCGACACGTCGATCGGCGCGAAGGTGCCTGCGGGCGCGATCAGCGGGCCGATCACGATCGTCTCGCCGACCGCCGGCGACATCACGAGCTCCGCGAGCTTCACGGTCACGACGCCGCCGAGCCCGGCGACCCAGCCGTCCTCGACGGTCGCCCCATCCGTCGGCGGCTTCAGCCCGGCAAGCGGTGCGGTCGGCACGGCAGTGCAGTTGAGCGGCAAGGGGTTCACCGGCGCAACTGCGGTGCGCTTCTACGGCACGAGCGCCAGCTACGTCGTCAACTCCGACACCTCCATCACGACGCGCGTTCCTGCCGGCGCGACGAGCGGCCCGATCACCGTCGTCTCGCCGACCGCCGGTGACATCACGAGCTCCGCGAGCTTCGACGTCACCGCCTCGACGACTCCCACCGCGCCGACCTTCTACGGCACGAGCCCGACGAGCGGATCGGTCGGGGCAGCGGTCAGCATCGGCGGGAGCGGCTTCACGGGCGCGACCGCCGTGCGCTTCAACGGGACGAGCGCCGACTTCACCGTCAGCTCGGACACGCTGATCGCGACCCACGTCCCGGCGGGGGCGACGACGGGGCCGATCACGGTCGTCACGCCGAAGGGAACGGTCACGAGCACGGGCAACTTCACCGTCACCTCGGCGTCGCCGCCGACGATCAACGGCTTGAGCCCCTCGAGCGGCGCGGCCGGATCGACGGTCGCGATCGGCGGCGCGTACCTCACGGGCGCGACGGCGGTTCGCTTCAACGGCACGAGCGCGAACTTCACCGTCGGCTCCGACAGCACGATCACGGCGCAGGTTCCGGCAGGTGCGACGACCGGGGCCGTCACCGTCGTCACCCCGGGCGGCACGGCAACCTCGGGCACGTTCACCGTCACCGCCGCCGGCCTGTCGATTCAGGGGTCGAGCCCGCGCAGCGGTCAGGTCGGGACGAGCGTGCTGATCGTGGGCAGCGGCTTCACGGGCGCGACCGCCGTCAGGTTCGACGGCACGCCGGCGTCGTTCACGGTCGGCTCCGACACGCAGATCACGGCGACCGTGCCGAGCGGCGCCACCACCGGCTCGCTCTCGGTGACGACGCCGAGCGGCACGACGACGAGCACGGGCATCTTCACGGTCACCGTCGCGGCCGCCCCGGCGATCTCCGGCTTCAGCCCGAGCAGCGCGGCCGTCGGCACCCAGGTGCAGCTCTCCGGGTCGGGCTTCACGGGGGCCACCTCGGTCAAGTTCAACGGCGTCTCGGCCGACTTCAGCGTCGGCTCCGACGGCGCGATCACGGCCGTCGTACCGACCGCGGCGACGAGCGGCCCCGTCTCGGTGACGACCGCGAACGGCACCGGCACGAGCTCCGGCAGCTTCACCGTCACGCACTAGAGGGGCCGGCCCCGAAAGGGGGATTTGCGCCGACGCCGCAAGTTTTCGAACGCCGCGGCGTCATATCGCCGTTCCCCCAGAACGAGCGACCCCCAAGGCGGAGGACTGGAGACCACGATGAGGATGAAGGCAACCGTATTCGCCCTGTTTGCGGCCGGGCTGCTCGCCGGGCTGACGCTGATCGCACCGGCAGGCGCCGACGGGCCGACGACGACCGGGACGACCACGGCGTCGACGACGACCACCGCGTCGACGACGACCACGGCCTCGACCACGACGACGGCGCCGACGACGACCACCACCCCGACGACGACCACCACGCCGACGACGACCACGACGCCGAGCTCGGCCGGTGCGCAGGACGCGATCACCGCGCTCAGCTCGACCTCCATCACCGTCGGGCAGCTGACCTGCTCGATCAACTCGAGCTCGCCGGCCGTCACGTTCCACGTCGGCGACGAAGTTCGGATCGGCTGCGTCGGCGGCGTCCTGATCTACATCCTCTCGCCCAGGCCGACGACGCCGCCGGCACCGGCCGGCGCACCGGTGCTGACGAGCTTCAGCCCTGCAAGCGGAGCGCCCGGCACGCTCGTCGTGCTCACCGGCACGGGGTTCACGGGAGCGCTCGCCGTCCGCTTCTACGGCACGAGCACCGACTACACCGTGACCAACGACACCTCGATCACGACGCGGGTTCCCCCAGGCGCGACCAGCGGGCCGATCACGATCGTCTCGCCCACCGCCGGCGACGTGACGAGCTCGGCGAGCTTCACCGTCATCCCGTCATCGGGGACGTCGCCGACCTCCACGACGTCGATCGTCACGCACAGCGGCACGATCACCGCGCTGAGCTCGACCTCGATCGCCGTCGACTCGCTCACCTGCGCGATCAACGCGAGCTCGCCGAATCCTGCGACGTACGGCTTCACGGTCGGTAGTCATGTCGGCGTCTACTGCGCAGCGGGCGTGCTGATCAAGATCGTCTCGCTCTCCGACACGCCCCCGGCGCAGACCGGGACCGGTGGGACGAGCCAGCTCGTGACGCACTCGGGCACGATCACCGCGCTCAGCCCGACCGCATCGATCACGGTCGACGGCCTCACCTGCCAGGTCGACGGGAGCTCGCCGAGCCTCGCCTCGTACTCGGTCGGCGACACGGTCGGGATCGGCTGCGCGAACGGCGTGCTCGTCAAGATCGTCGCGATCTCCGCACCGCCGCAGCTGCAGACGCGTCTCGGCACGATCGCCGCGATCAGCGCCACGTCGATCACGGTCGACGGCCTCACCTGCCAGGTCGGCTCGAGCTCGCCGAGCGTCGCCTCGTACTCGGTCGGCGACTCGGTCGGCATCGGCTGCTCGAACGGCGTGCTCGTCAAGATCGGAACGCCTGAGACAAGCGGCGGCGGGTTCCAGGTCGCCGTGCAGCTCGGCACGATCGCGACGCTCTCGTCCGACTTGATCCGGGTCGGCTCGCTTGCCTGCGAGCTGGCGACGACGTCACCGAGCGTGACGGGCTACACCGTCGGCGAGCGTGTCGGCATCGGCTGCGCCGGCGGGATCCTGTTCATGATCGGGGCGCTGCCGAGCACAGGCGACGCACCGACGGCGACCGTGCAGCAAGCGCTGGTCAAGCAGTTCAAGGGCTGCGTCAAGGCGGGCAAGGAGCGCTGCCTCGTCGCGAGCGTCCTGAAGCGGCTCGCCCACCGCAAGAAGTAACGAGCGGAACGACGTCTCTCGCGGACGGTCGCGCGTGATCCGCGCGGCCGTCCGCCTCCGCCTTCGCCTACGGAAGAACGATGTGGTACGTGTTGAACGGCGACGACTCGGCGCCGATCGTCACCTGGCCGGTGGCGCCCTTGTACGCGCCGGTGCCCGTCGTGATCGGAATGACGATGGGCGGCCGGCCGAGCTCCACGCCCTTCTCGGAACCCGTCACCGTTCCGCCGGGCAGCCTGCTCACGGCGGTGATGTCGGCGGTGGCGCCCGCGCAGCTCTCGGTCGAGCACGTCCCGTGCAGGATGTACGAGAAGAGCATCGCGCCGACCGACGCGCCCTGTCCCTTGCCGAGCGCCGCGACGGTGTTGTTCAGGAGCAACGTCGTGGTGAAGAGATCGCCGGCGTCACCGACCGGCGGGTGTGGCGTGCGGGTCGTCCCGTGCTGGAGAATCGCGAGCCTGAGCTGGAGCACGTGCGAGGCGGGCCGGGCTTGGCCCGTGGAGACGAGGCAGGCGGCGACTGCCGCGGCCACGATCAGGGTGAGGGGGAGGGTGCGGCGCATCCGTGCATTGTGCCTTCTTCTCGCGCCAGGTTCCACTTGACCTGACCCGGCGCACCCGCCGGCCCCTGTCCCCGCGCCGGTACCGTGCCCTCCGTGGGTCCCTTCGCCGAGGTCGAATCGCTGGCGCCGCAGCAGATCTGGGAGGGCGTGCTCGGCCGGACGGTCCACGGCGAGCGCGTCACCCTGTCGCTGATCGAGCTCGACCCGGACGCCGCCGTCCCCGAGCACGGCCACGAGAACGAGCAGGTCGGCATCCTGCTCCAGGGCAAGCTCCGGTTCACGATCGGCGGCGAGGCACGCGACCTCGGGCCCGGGTCGACCTGGCGGATCCTCGCCGACGTCCCCCACTCCGTCGTGGCCGGGCCGGAGGGCGCCGTCCTCGTCGAGGTCTTCTCGCCGGCCCGGGACGACTGGGAGGCGCTCGAGACGCTGGAGCCCCGGCCCGGGCGCTGGCCGTAAGCCGGGACAGCTGGAAGAATCACGACGGGGATGGGAGACACGAGCTGGTTCCCGAAGCCCCGGCCGAAGCCCGTTCCGAAGCCGCCGCCGATGTCACGGCTGCTCGTGGGAACCCTTCTGCCGGTCGTCGCGATCGCGGGGCTGATCGTCGCGCTCTCGTCGTCGCACTCCCATCAAGGGACGAAGACCGGCACGACGTCGACTCTCTCGGGCAGGCAGCAGAGCGCCGCCAACGCCGCTGCGAGCGAGCGCGCCGCCTTCGACTCGTGCATGAAGAGCATGGGCGCCGGCGGCGGCGGTAGAGGCGGGTTCGGGCGCTTCGGCGGCGGCGTCAGCCGCAGCGCGATGCAGAACCAGCTGAACAAGCTGCGCCAGGCGCAGGCCGCCTGCAACGCGATCCTGAACGGCGGCCCGGCGCCGGGGCCTGCCCCGGCCCAGGCAGGCGGCGCACCCGACGCCTGACCCGGGCAGTCGAAATGCGGAAATTCCGGCCCGGTGGGCTCCGGCCGGCCCCCCGCAGGCGGCCCGTTCCTGCTTTGCTGCAACTGGCGCCGGGGCCCGGCTCTCGGCCCGGCCCACGAGCGCCGTCCGTTCCGAAGGCTTCAATCCCGACGAAATCGACCGAGGAGATACGAGATGCCTCTCACGCAAACCCAGCTCGCAGACGCCGTCGCCGAGCGTGCCGACCTCTCCCGCGCCGACGCGAAGCGTGCGCTCGCGGCGCTGGAGGAGGTCGTGCTCGCGGAGATCGCCGAGGCCGAGAAGGTCAAGGTCGGCAACCTCGTTCAGCTGACCGTTCGGCTCAAGCCGGCCACGAAGGCGCGGCAGGGCCGCAACCCCGCCACGGGCGAGGAGATCACGATCGCCGCGAAGCCCGCCTCGGTCGTCGTGCGGGCGCGCCCGCTCGCGAAGATCAAGGCCGCACTCCCGTCGGTGCAGAAGGCGAAGCGCGTCCTCGGCGAGTAACGAGCTTCACGCAGGCGACGGATTCGAGGGGCCCGCGAGGGCCCCTCTGCCTTCCGCGGGCGGTGCACTAGCATCGAGCGGCGCGTGAACGCGAGTCCGGATGCGATCGTCCGCACGCTCGGTCTCGAGCCGCTGCCGCACGAAGGCGGGATGTACGTCCAGACACTCGCCGACGAGCACTCGACGGCGATCTACTACCTGCTCGAGCCGCCGGCATTCTCCGCGTTGCACCGCCTCGCCTCGACCGAGGTCTTCCACTTCTACGCGGGCGCGCCCGCACGCATGCTGCTGCTCCACGCCGACGGCTCGGTCGAAGAGCCGGTGCTCGGCCTCGACCTCGGCGCGGGCGAGCGCCCGCAGGTGATCGTGCCGGCGGGCACCTGGCAGGGAACCTCGAGCGGCGGCGACTGGACACTGCTCGGGACGACGATGGCGCCCGGCTTCTCCTGGGACGGATTCGAGCTCGGCGAGCGCGCGGCGCTCGTCGCACGCTGGCCGGCGGCGGCCGCCCGGATCGAAGATCTGGTGCACGCGTGAGCGAAGCGGGTCAGGCGCCGCCCGTCGAGTCGCTGCTCGATCTCACCGGCCGCGTCGCAGTCGTCACCGGCGCGAGCCGGGGCATCGGCGCCGCGATCGCGAAGCGGTTCGCCGCCGCGGGCGCCGCGGTGGTGCTCGCGCAGCGCGGCGTCTCCGGTGACGCGGGCGCCGTCGTCGCCGACATCGAACGCGACGGAGGCCGGGCGATCGTCGTCGCCGGCGACGTCTCCACCGCCCGCGACGTCGATGCGATCTTCGACGCTGCCGAGAATTCGCTCGGCACCGTCGACGTGCTCGTGAACAACGCCGCGAACCAGGCGCTCGCAGACTTCCTCGAGCTCACGTTCGACGACTGGAACGAGATGCTGCGCACGAACGTCGCCGGGCCGGCCGTGTGCATCGCGACCTTCGCGCGCCGCCGGATCGCCGCGGGCGGCGGAGGCGCGGTCGTCAACGTCGGGTCGATCGAAGGTGCGCGGCCGGCGCCCGGTCACGCGCACTACGCCGCATCGAAGGCGGCGCTCGTGCAGCTCACCCGTGCCGCGGCGCTCGAGCTCGGCCCGCACGGGGTACGCGTGAACCTCGTCGCGCCCGGCCTGATCTGGTCGCCGTCGCTCGAGGCCGGCTGGCCCGACGGCGTCGCACGTTGGCGCAAGGCGGTGCCGCTCGCACGGCTCGGCATGCCGGAAGACGTCGCCGACGCATGCCTCTTCTTCGCCTCGGCGGCGTCACGCTTCGTCACCGGCGCCGAGCTGACCGTCGACGGCGGCGTGCTCACGCAGGCCGCGTTCTGACGCACGTCCGCGCAGACGGCTGATTGCAACTCCGACGAGGCAGATCGCACCGCCGAGGAACGCGAGCGCAGGCGGCACCTGCCCGAGGACGAGCCAGCCGAGCAGGATCGACAGGGCCGGCACGGCATAGGTCGTCGCCCCGAGCCGGCCGGCGTCGGTGCGGCCGAGGGCGTAGGCCCAGGTCGTGAACCCGAGCGCGGTCGGGAAGAGCCCGAGATAGACGAGCCAGCCGATGCTTCGCGCGGGCGCGTGCGCGATCTCGTGTGCAAGCGCCGGGGCGAACGGCAGGCACGCCAGCGCTCCGACCGTGCACGAGAGGAACGTCGTCTGGAGCGCCGTCACGCGACGGAGCACGACCTTCTGCGCGACGACCGCGGTCGAGTAGGCCGCTGCGGCGGCAAGGCAGAGCAGCGGTCCCGCACCGAACGGGATCCCGGCGCGCGTCGTCGCGACGCCGATGATCGCAACCCCGACGATCGCGAGCGCGCAGCCGGCGAAGAGCGGCGCGGGAAATCCCTCGCCGAGCAGGAGCCCCGCGAGGACCGCGATCAGCACCGGTCCGACGTTCACGATCATCGCCGCCGTACCCGGATCGATGCGCCGTTCGGCCGCGTTGAGCGCGACGTTGTAGAGGGCGAACCACAGGAGCCCGCAGAGGACGATCAGCGGCAGGTCACGCCGGGCCGGAAGCGACTCCTTGCGAGAGATCGCAAGCGACCCGAGCGCGACGCAGCCGACGAGCAGCCGGCCGAGCGCGAGCGGGCCGGCGGTGAAGTGCACGCCGGCTGCGCGGATGCCGACGAAGGCCGAGGCCCAGAGCGTCACCGTCACGGCGGCGGCCAGGGCCGCGAGCAGACCTTGACGGCGGGATGCGGCCGTTCCCATCCGGCAATCCTGCCCGCACGAAGATTCGGTGGGCGCCGAAACGTCGATCCTGCATAGTGCGAACGTGACCGGCAAGGCGAACGTCGCGGCGGTGGCGGCCCTCGTCGCCGAGCCGGCGCGCGCGACCATCCTCGACTCGCTGATGGACGGCGGCTGCCTTCGCGCCGGCGACCTCGCCCGCTGCGCCGGGATCGCGCCGAGCACCGCGAGCGAGCATCTTCGCCGCCTGCTCGAGGGTCGACTGGTCGTCTGCGAGCAGGAGGGGCGCGAGCGGCGCTACCGGCTGGCCTCGCCGGCGGTTGCCGAGGCGCTCGAAGCCCTCGCCCGGGTCGCGCCACGCGAGCGCGTCGGCTCTCTTCGCGCCGCGAACCGCACTGCCGCACTCAGGCACGCGCGCACCTGCTACGACCATCTCGCGGGAGCGCTCGGCGTTGCGCTGACCGACGCGCTCGTCGCGCGGAAGGCACTCGTGGCGGGCGACGGCACCTACGCGCTGACGGCCCGCGGCGAGCGCATGCTCACGGCGATCGGCGTCGACGTCGAGCAAGCCCGCGCGGAACGGCGAGCGTTCGCACGGCCGTGCCTCGACTGGAGCGAGCGCCGGCCGCATCTGGCGGGAGCGCTCGGCGCCGCACTCGCCGAGACGCTCCTCGCGCGAAGCTGGGTCCTACGCCGACCGCACGACCGCGCTCTCGTCGTCACGCAGCTCGGAGAGGCGGGGCTGCGCAAGCTGGGCGTCGCGCCGGCCGAAGACCGTTGAGACCGGGAGGTCGAACAGGTCGCGGGCCCGGCGCTCGAAGTCGCGGTCGAGCCAGCCGCGGGACGCCGGGAGCGAGTCGACGAGCAGGATCTCGTCGGCGCGGAATCCGGCCAGCGCATCCGCGGCCGCCTGGAGCGGATCGTCCGTACCGACGACGCCCTGGGCGTGGATGCCGATGTCTGCGAGCGCCCGCAGCACCGACTCGAGCCTCTGCTGGGCCTCGCCGCGCTCCCGATCCTCGTCGGCTGAGAGGAAGTGAAGCGGTCTCGCGACGACGGGAGCGACGACGCGCACCTCGGCATGGCGTCCGAGCACGCGCAGCCTCGCCGCGGAGCAGAGCTCTGCCGGCTCGACGTCGCTGTCGGCGACGACGAGCAGGCGGTAGATCAGGCCCGGGTGCGGATGCCGGCGCTCGATGTTCGTGCGCATGCGGGAGAAGAGCGTCACTGCGATCCCGCCGAGGACGAGCGCGACGGTCGCCGCGACGAGGAGCCCGATCCAGCCGAGAGTCGGCGGGTGAACGACGAAGGCGGCGATTGCGAGCAGCACCGCCAGGTACGCGACGATCGGCCCGAAGACCAGCAGCATCAATGAGCGCTTTCTCATCGCTCCTCCTTCGTGTGGCTGACTCCGATCTTGAGGAGTTCCCGGCTGCCGGGCATCCGCGGATGCGGCACACCTCCGGCGGCAAACCCGCAAGGTTCCGCCCGAGAACGACAGAGACCCGCGAGGGGGCGGGTCTCTGTTGGTCTTCGTCCAGGAGGTTTCGCTTTCGTCTGCCCGGCCGGGAGGCGAGCGTTCGGAGGGCCATCCTGCCGCTCAACCGGTCGGACTTCGTCCTAGTCGCGATCCGCTTCTGACGCCCGACCAGCATCGCAGCGCAGGGCCGATGAGGCATCCGCGGCTTCGCGGGTCTTCGACAAGGCAAACTACGTACGGACCATGGGACTCCTCGCCGCCGCCGTCGTCCTGCTCCTCGGCTCCGGCGCGCCGGTGAAGGTGACGATCTCGGCGCCGGGACACACGCCGAAGATCAACGTCCACTGGAACTACACCGTTACCGTGACGCAGGGCGGGAAGCCCGCGAACGCGAAGATCACGGAGCAGATCGTCGATCCGATCGGCGGCCATCATCCGGTCCAGTTCGGGAAGAGCACGAAGAACATCACCAACTGGCCGTTCAAGGGCAAGTTCCAGGACTTCATCGTCTGGCCGGCTAGCTCGCGCGGGATCCCGCTCGAGTTCCACGTGATCGTCGTCGTCGGCAAGACGAAGCGGATCGTCGACTACGCCGTCACCCCGAAGGGGTGAGCGCGGGCGCGGCCATCGTCGTCGACGGCGTCCGGAAGTCCTTCGAGGGCGGACGCATCCCTGCCCTGCGCGAGGTGTCGTTCAGTATCGAGCCCGGCGAGCTCGTCGCGCTCACGGGGGCGTCCGGGTCGGGCAAGAGCACGCTGCTCAATCTGATCGGCGCGCTCGACAAGCCGGACGCGGGGACGATCGTCGTCGACGGGCAGAACCTGAAGACGCTCGCGAACGCATCGGAATATCGCGCCGCGACGATCGGCTTCGTCTTCCAGGCGCACAACCTCCTGCCGACGCTCACCGCCGCCGAGAACGTCCAGATGGCGATGTTCGGGCATCGTCCTCGACGCGAACGCGAGGTGCGGGCGCAAGAGCTCCTGGGCGAAGTCGGATTGAAGGGGCGCGCCGAGGCTCGCCCGAACGTGCTCTCCGGCGGCGAGCGGCAGCGGGTCGCGATCGCGCGGGCGTTGGCGAACGAGCCCCGCCTGCTCCTTGCCGACGAGCCGACGGGCTCCCTCGACTCGGAGACCGGCAGGCAGGTGCTCGACCTACTCGAGCAGCTGCGCGCCGAGCACGGGATGACGATCCTGCTCGTCACGAACGACGACGAGGTCGCCGTTCACGCAGATCGCCGGCTGCGGCTCCGCGACGGCGTCATTCATGCCGAAGCGCTTCGATCGGCGTCAGGCTGACGGCGCGCCAGGTCGGATAGAGCGCTCCGATCACGCCGACGCCGAGCGCGAACGCGAGCCCCCACGCGAACGTCGATGCGTTGTAGGTCGGCGCGATCAGACCGGAGAGAGTGCTGTGGCCGACGAACACGTCGGCCGCGAGCACACCGAGCGCGCAGCCGACGCCGAGCGCGAGCAGGCAGATCCCCATCGTCTCCGACAGGATCATCACGCCGACGCGGACGACCGACCAGCCGACCGCGCGCAGGACGCCGATCTCGCGGGTCCGCTCGAAGACCGACATCGCCATCGTGTTCATCACCCCGATCCCGCCGACGATCAGCGCGAGCACCGACACGATCCAGCCCGTCGAGATGATCAGCCGGCTCGAGGTGTCGACCTTGATCGCCTGCCCGGGCTCGGTGATCGCGGCGATGCCTGGGAACTTCCGCTCGAGCCGTGCTGCGACCGCCTTCACGTTCTGTCCGAGCTTCACCGTGACGCCGATCGAGGTGATCTCGCCCGGTCGGCCCGCGAGCGCTTCGACGGTGTGCAGCGGCAGCACCATCCCGAGGTCCTCGAAGCGGTCGCCGGAGTGATACAGGCCCTGCACGGTGAACGACCGCTTTCCGAAGCGCACGGTCTCGCCGACGTGCTTGCCGGAATGGTCACCTGCGAGCACGGTGCCGCGCACCCCGTCGACGATCACGAGGCGGCGGTAGGCGAACTCGTTCGGGTCGAGGCCGAAGACGAGCAACCCGCCCTCGACGAGGAGCTTCACCTTCGCCACCGCCGCGACGCCCGGCTGGCGCGCCACCTTCGCCCCGAGCGACTCGGGCAACAGCGACCGCGTGAAGTCGGTGACGTCCGATTGGAAGAGGCCGAAGTCCGCGCGGCCGATGTGCATCAGGTCGCCCGCCGTGCGATGCACGCCGTTCGTGATCGCGAGCAGCGCGACGATCAGCCCGACGCCGATTCCGACGCCGACCGCCGTGAACGCCGTCCGTGCGGGGCGGCGCAGCAGGTTCTTCCAGATCAGCTCTGCCCACGTCATGCTCCGAGCATCCTCGCAGGAACGACCGCCGCGGCCGCCGTCGTCCGCGGGCGCGATACTTGAGGCGTGATCGCGGCAACCGCCGATGAGTGGGCGCTCTTCTTCCACCTGTTCGGAGCGTTCCTGTTCGTCTCGGGCGTCGTGGTTGCCGGCGTCGCCTTCGAGGTCGCACGGCGGCGGCGTCGCCCGAGCGAGATCGCGGTCGTTCTCGGCCTGAGCCGAATCGGCGTCGCGCTCGTCGGGCTCGGAACACCGCTCGTCCTCGCGTTCGGGCTCTGGCTCGTCCACCTCGGAGGATTCGGATACGGGTCGGGCTGGCTCGACGCGGCGCTCGGGCTCTTCGTCTGCGTCGCCGTGCTCGGCGCGGTCGGCGGGCAGGGGCCGAAGCGCGCGCGCAGGCTGGCCGAGCGGCTCGCGAAGGAGGGAGACGTCGAAAGTGCGGAACTGCACGCATTCCTCGACGACCGCGTGACACTCGCGATCAACTACGCCGCCGCCGTGCTCCTCGTCGCCATCGTCGTGCTGATGGTCTTCAAGCCGGGCGCCGCAGGCGGCTGACCCCCGAAGCCCGGGCGGCGACCGGCGAAGCCCACTATCCTCGCCCGAATGCCGCCGAACGTCCGCCGCTTCCTGCCGCTGATCCTGATCGCCTTCGTTCTGCTGATCATCCTCCCGAGCCTGTTGAAGAAGAGCTCGAACTCAGGCACGACGGCAAGCACGACGGCAACCGACACGACCGACGCGATGAAGCTGATCGACAAGGGCGAGCTGGCCTACAAGTCCGCACACGGCGCCTACACGTCGCACATCGCCGACCTGCTCGCGGTCAGCCCTCACCTCGCGGGCGACCTCGTGATCGGGCTCGCCGTCCAGCTCGACGCCGGCTCGAACGGCCAGAGCTTCTACGCGCAGGTCGAGAGCAGCGTCCTCAGCCTCGTCCGCGCCCGCAACGGCAAGAAGCTGATCGCCAACACCTGCCTCGTGCTGAAGAGCGGCTCCGGCGTGAGCTGCCCGGCCGCCGCCGGCTGAGTCGACCGACCTTCGAGTAGCCTCGCACCGGTGCGGCTGGAGCGGGCGATCCCCGGAATCCCTTTGCCGTCCCGCGCCTGGACCGCGGTCGGCGCCGTCGGCTTCGCCGGAAGCGTCGTCGCCGTCTGGCTCACCACTCCAGCGCAGGTCGGCGCGATCGTCCTCGCGCCCTGGGTCGCGCTCCTCGCCTTCGAGCTGGGCATCGGCGGCGGCGTCGGCGTCTCGATCCTGGCGTTACTCGCCTATCTCGGCCGCGGACTCGTCGCGCCTGCCGGAGACCGCCTCACCTGGCTCCTCGTCGGGACGCGGCTGCTGCCCCTGCTCGCAACCGGCGTCGGCGCCGCCTGGGTCGGGTCGCGGCTCCGGTCGAGCGAGCACGCCTATCGCTCGCTCGTCGAGGGCCTACCGCTCGGGATGTACATCGCGTCGACGGACCGGAGGGAGTTCGCGTACCTCAGCCCGCAGATCGAGGAGATCACCGGCCACTCGGCCGCGGAGCTGCAAGCGTCGACGCCGTGGTCGAGCATCGTCCATGCCGAGGACCGCGCGGAGGTCGAGTTGCGCCTCGCAGGCAGCAACGCCGAGGACGGCGCGCTCTCGCTCGCCTACCGCGTCATCCGCCCGGACGGGACGATCGTGTGGGTGCGCGACGTCTCGGTCGCCGTCGGCGGCCGGACGAGGGGCTACCGGCGAGGCTTCGTCTACGACATCAGCCCGCAGCTCGAAGCGCAGGAGGCGCGCCGGCGCGACGCCCAGCTGATGCAGGCGCTCGTCGACGGCGCGATCGACGCGATGTGCCTCACCGACCGCGAGGGACGGGTCCTGCTGGAGAACGTGCCGATGCGACGTGCCGTGGTCGAGCTGCGGATCCCGCGGCATGGATTGATTCACGAGCGCCTGCTCGCGATCGCCGATCGATTCACCGAGCCCGAGGACTACCGGACGACGATCGAGCAGCTGGCGATCACACCCGACGAGCCGAGCTTGCACGAGTTCGAGTTTCGCGACAGCGGCCGCTTCTTCCAGGGGTTCACCTCCCCCGTGATCGCGGACGACGGGACGTTCCTCGGCCGCATCTGGACGCTGCGCGAGGTGACGGAGGCGCGACAGCTCGAACGGCAGCAGCGGACCTTCGTGGCGACCGTCTCGCACGAGCTGCGGACGCCGCTCACCTCCATCCTCGGCTACATCGACCTGCTCTACGAGGCCCTGCCGGCCGACAGCGATGCCGAGCGTTTCCTCACGATCATCGCCCGGAACGCGGCGCGGCTGCGGGCGCTCGTCGACGACCTGCTGTTCGTCGCGCAGGTCGACGCAGGCCACTTCGACCTCAACGTCGCGGACGTCGACCTCGCAGAGCTCGCCGCCGCCTCGCACGAGGCGGCGCTCCCTGCGGCGCAGGCGCGCGGCGTCGAGCTCGGGCTCTCGATCGAAGCCCGCCCGACCCTCGTCGGCGACCCCGCCAGGCTCGCGCAGGCGATCGACAACATCGTGTCGAACGCGATCAAGTTCACGCCCGAGCACGGCACGGTCGACATCCGGGTGGGCATGAGCGACGGGACCGCGCTCCTGACGGTCGCGGACACCGGGATCGGCATCCCGCTCGCAGAGCAAGGGCAGATCGGGGAGCGCTTCTTCCGCAGCTCGACGGCGACGGAGGCCGCGGTCGGCGGCACGGGCCTCGGCATGACCATCGTCAAGATGATCGTCGGCGCCCACGAGGGCAACGTCCGGCTCGAGAGCGAGCCCGGCCGCGGCACGACGGTGACGCTCGAGCTGCCGCGCGAGGGCGCCTAGCTGTCACTTAGCCGGCGGCATCCTCGAAGCTCGCTTCGAGACCGGGGGCCGTCACGGTCGGCGACTCGGCGCGCTCACGCCCCGGGTCGTCGCGCCCGCTGATCGTGAGGTAGACGACGAACGCGACGATCACTCCGGTCAGGACAAACGCGACCGGACCGTCGCCGAAGCCCAAGCCGCCGGCGGTCCTGCTCTTGCCCGTCCAGTCGGCGAACGAGGCCCCCAGCGGTCGAGTCAGCACATATGCGAACCAGAAGGCGGCGATCGCGTTCGCATGGAAGAAGCGCCAGGCGACCACCGGAACCGCGAACACGCAGGCGAAGACGAGGCCCGCCGAGAGAAAGCCGAGGTGCGCCGTGTAGGCCGCGAGATCGCCGGCGGCGGTTCCCATCGCGAAGGTCGCGAGGACGGCCGCCCAGTAGAACACCTCGCGTCTTCGGGTAGTGACGCTGTGGAAGGCGAGCGTTCCCTCGCTGCGGTACCACACCGTGAAGACGGCCACCAGCGTCACTCCGAAGAGCACGGTCGAGGCGATGTAGGGAACGCCGAACTCGACGTGCAGGACGTCGGCCGACATCGTCCCGAAGACCGCGACCATCGTGACGGCGAGCCAGTAGGCCCAGCTCCGATAGCGACGCAGCGCAAACTGGATCGCCATGGCGCCGGCGAAGACGACGAAGCCGCCGATCACGGCGAGATAGGGGTTGAAGCGGTGGACGAGGTAGTCCGAGGTCGCCTCACCCATCGCGGTGGTAAGGATCTTGACGATCCAGAAATGGATCGTCACCCGCGGCAGCTTCCGCAGCGCGTGTCCCGAGGCGCTCACGGCAGGCTGGGTACGCAATGTCTCGCTGAGTGTGTCCATCGCTCCGAACTGCTCTTCCCCGAGCCTGCCCGGAGGGGAGCGGCGCAACGCGCCGTGCACCGCACGCTACCACGGGACACGTTCGACCCGTCATCTCCCGGTCCCGCGAGCGAAGCTCGCGATTGCAGCGGCAACCGCAGCCGGTGCGCCGAGCATCGCGAGGTGCCCCGCATTCGGAACGAGCACGAAACGTGCGTGCAAGAGGCCGGCGCTCTTGCGGCCGGCGGCGACCGAGTCGACGGTGTCCTGCGCACCCCAGACGACGAGCCGCCGCGTTCGAACGTGCTCGAGGTCGGCGGTCGACACGCCCTGGATGCCGCTGCCGAGGAGCGAGCGAAACGCCGCATCTGTCCCGGCGACACGGAACGGCGCTTCGAAGTTCGCCAGGACCGCGTGGGTGAGCCTCGCGTGCGGCCACGCGCCGCTGACGACGCGCCGGACGATCCAGTCGGCTCCGGTGACGATCCGGAACACGGACGTGTACCACGGCGGCAGGAGCAGGCGCGCGAACCAGCCGGGCCCGGCGACCGGAAGCGCGTCGCCGTCGAGCAGAACGATGCCCGCGGTGCCGTGGGGATACGCGAGCGCGTAGCGAACGACGATCGCCGCGCCGAGCGAGTGCCCGACGAGGATCGGACGCACGAGCCCGAACCGCTCGGCGAAGCCGCGCACGAGCTCCTCCCAGTGCGAGAGCGTGTACGGGCCGCGCCGCTGCGAGAACCCGAACGGCGGCAGGTCGACCGCGAACACGCGATGCCCTTGGGCAAGCAGTGGCCCTACCTCGTGCCAGACCCAGCTCGGCTCGGCGAACCCGGAAAGCAGCACGATCGGCGTGCCCGCGTTCCCCCACCGCCGGTAGGCGAGCAGCGTCCCGTCGATCCGCACGAACGGCCCGCCGTACAGCTCCTGCGGTTGCCTGTAACGGCCGTCGGTGACGAGGTTGTACGCAACCGACGCGACCGTGACGGCGACGACGATCGCCGCGAGGGCTGTCAGCGCCGTACGGATCGTCCGAGCCTAGTGGTTCCGTCCGTAAGCTCGTTCGTGGATGGGCGGCCCACCAGCCGCGCGAAGCGGTGGGGAGGGCCTCACGGGGTTGGCCCTCCCCACCTCACTCAGCAGTGCATCCGCCTAGACGGCGCCTGCGTTCTTCAACACACCGCGGATGATGTCCGGCCGCATCGGCGCCTGGCGGACGCGAACGCCCGTGGCGTCGAAGAAGGCATTGGCCATCGCGGAGCTGATCGCCGAGGTCGGCGGCTCACCCGAACCGGTGAGCAACCAACCCTCGTTGAACGCCGCGGTGTTGCCCGCTTGAACCGTGCCGGTCTGACTGCCGGGAGTGACAGTCGTGTACTGGCCCGGGTGGACGTTGACGAGCGTCACCGACGGATGATCCTTGAAACGCAGGATCGGATACGAGACCCAGTCGAGCGTCGTCACCCGCTCGGCGTTCCAGGTCGCCTGCTCCCACATCGCGCGGGAGAGACCCTGGATCAGGGCGCCGGACATCTGGTTCGTGACGCCCTCGAGGTTGATCGTGATCCCGTTGTTCTGCGCGATCCAGACGTGATTGGCGACCATGGCGCCGGTCTTCTTGTTCACCGACACGTCGGCGACCAGCGCGACCTGGCTCGACGCGAAGGTGCCGAAGCCGAAGCCGCGACCCGTCACGACGTTCCCGCTCTGGAGGTTGGAAGCGGCAACCTTCGGCTTCCACCCCGCCGCGAGCGTCGCGGCATCCATCACTGCGAGCCACCTGGCACCGATGACGGACGTGCTGTCGATGTTCATCCGGCGGAACGCGATCGGATCCATGTTCAACGAATGTGCGAGCTCGTCCACGATCTGCTCGCTCGCAAAGTACGACTGCGGCGCGTTCGGAGCCCTGATGTAGCTGTTCTTGATCGATCCGCTGTACAACGGCTGCGTCTTCGCCAGCACACGGCGCTGGAACTGGTAGCTCTTGCCGTAGCTGGTGTTGGCGTAGGGAGTCGCAGACGAGCCGCCGTCCGAGGGCGTGGCGCCTCCGGCCGGTGGAACCGCAGGCCAGGTGACCTGGCCGAGCAGCTCGCGGGTCGTGTCGATCCCCGTGAACGGCTGCTGGTAGCCGACCCAGTCGGCCGCCACGATCTGGCCGCCGGCGTTGGCACCCATCGTGACGTCGTACATCTGCGACGGGCCCCACATGTCCCAGCCGGTCTGGTCCCAACGCATCCACTGCATGCGCACGGGCTTGCCGACCATGGCCGAGATGACCGCGGCCTGCTCCGCCGCCTCGCCCTGCTGGCCACCGCCGTACGAAGCAGAGCCCTCGAACCAGATGACGCGGTAGTTGGCCTGGGGCGTGGCCGCCCACTTCGAGTTCGGCAGGCCGGCGAGCGTCTGCTGGATGCTCCCGGGGATGCCGTTGATCGACTGGCCCTGCGCGTAGATGAGGCCGCCGCTGCCGTCCTGCTTGATGTCGGCAACGGCTGCGTGCGGGCCGATCGGCACGTAGCTGTTGTAGTGGTACTTGTAGGTCGCCGACACTGTCTTCGCCGCGGCAGCAAGCGCTGCCGGGACACCGCCGGTGTCGGTCGCGTAGCGCGGCGGACTGCTCGTGTTCGTGTCGGCGGCTGTCCGCATCCACGACCAGTAGTTACCGGAACCACCGTCACCGAACTTCGGATCGCTCTTCCAGACCACCTTCAACTGGGCAGCGGCCTGAATCGCGTCGTACTCCTTCGGCGCAGTCACGGCCAGGAAGTTGTTCACCTGGACGACCTGCGCGCCCGGAATGCCCTTGATCGACGTCGCATCGACGGAGACGGGCTGGTTGTTCACCGACGCGTCGGCACCCGCACCACGCGGCCGCACGCTGCGGGCATGGAGCATGCCGGCGACACGGACGTTCTGGATGTAGGTGTACGTCCCCAGAACCTTCGCGGGGATGTCGATCCGGTGCACCTGCGTACCGACCAGCTGATAGTTCGCGACCGGCTTCGTGATCCCGGCACCCGGAATCAGCAGCGTCGAGGTGGAGGACGTGCTCTGCGGTACGAGCGGCATCGTGTAGTTGAACAGCTTCCCGCCGAGCAGGTCGCTGAACTTCACGCTCTTG